>Ga0160439_1000039_pt1 | contig 143656 bp, 119 predicted proteins | sample HID1975M_E0MG_FD_108201 | JGI IMG/M metagenome (GOLD analysis project Ga0160439, IMG submission 108201) | Enriched soil microbial communities from UW Madison campus, WI, USA - HID1975M_E0 MG | ecosystem: Environmental > Terrestrial > Soil > Unclassified | place: USA: Madison, Wisconsin...
TGGGCTACATCTCGCCGGTGTCGACGCTGATCAAGTGGTTCCCCGACCGCCGCGGCATGGCGACCGGCATGGCGATCATGGGCTTCGGCGGCGGCGCGCTGATCGGCAGCCCGCTGGCCGACATGCTGATGCGCCACTTCGCGACCCCGACCTCGGTCGGCGTCAAGGAAACCTTCCTGGTCATGGCCGCGGCCTACTTCGTCTTCATGATGGCCGGTGCGTTCGGCTACCGCGTGCCGCCGACCGGCTGGAAGCCCAAGGGCTGGACGCCGCCGCCGGCGAGCAACAACGCGATGATCACCCAGGGCCATGTGCACGTGAAGCGCGTCTGGGGCATTCCGCAGTTCTGGCTGGTCTGGGCGGTGCTGTGCCTCAACGTGTCGGCCGGTATCGGCGTGCTGGGCCTGGCCTCGCCGATGCTGCAGGAGATGTTCGGCGGACGCCTGATCGGCATCGACGTCGGCTTCGGCGAACTGAGCACCGAACAGCTGTCGGCGATCGCGGCGATCGCCGCGGGCTTCGTCGGCATGCTGAGCCTGGCCAACATCATCGGCCGGTTCTTCTGGGCCTCGATGTCGGACAAGTTCGGCCGCAAGGTGACCTACTCGATCTTCTTCGTGCTCGGCATCGCGCTCTACGCCGCCGCGCCGACGCTCGGCAACGCGGGTTCGATCGCGCTGTTCGTCGCCGCGTTCTGCGTGATCCTGTCGATGTACGGCGGCGGCTTCGCCACCGTGCCGGCGTATCTGGCCGACCTGTTCGGCACGCAGATGGTCGGCGCGATCCACGGTCGCCTGCTCACCGCATGGGCGACCGCCGGCATCCTCGGCCCGTTCGTGATCGGCTACATGCGCGAGTACCAGCTCGGGCTCGGCATGCCGCCGTCGCAGGTCTACAACACCACGATGTACATCCTCGCCGGCATGCTGGTGCTGGGCCTGATCTGCAACCTGCTGGTGCGCCCGGTCAACGCCAAGCATTTCATGACGCCCGAGGAACTGGCGCACGAGAAGCAGCTGGCGCACGAGAAGGTCGATGCCAGCGGCAGGTCGCTGATCTCGCAGGACGAGATGGACCGCATCGGTTCGGGCGGCAATCCGTTGCTGGTCGCGTTCTGCTGGGCCGCGGTCGGCATTCCGCTCGCCTTCGGCATCTGGAAGACGCTCGAAAAGGCCCTGGTGCTGTTCGCCTGAGGCCGATGCACACACCGGCGGCCGCTCACGCGGTCGCCGGTACGCTCCCGACATGACACAGCGTCCGCACAACGAGATCCACGACGACGATAGCGCGCAGGTGACGGCACTGCCGGCGGGCACGGTGCGTCGCCGGGTCGAACGCTGGCGCGACGGTGCGGTGCGCCACGTCGACGACCACGTCGCCGAGGAAGTGCCGGTCGCCTTCGTCTACAACGACGTGCCGTTCGCGGTGATGATGGCGACGCCGGCCGATCTCGAGGATTTCGCCCGCGGCTTCGCGCTCAGCGAAGGCATCGTCGATGCACCCGGCGACGTGGCGATCGAAGGCATCGAACACTTCATCGAAGGCATCGAGATCCGCCTGCGGATTCCCGAGGCACGCGCCGACGCACTGGCATTGCGTCGTCGCAGCATGAGCGGACGCAGCGGCTGTGGCGTCTGTGGAAGCGAACTGCTCGAAGCGGCGTTGCGCTATCCGGCGCCGGTGACCACCGATGTCCGCGTGTCACCCGAAGCACTGTCACGAGCATTGCGTGCACTGCGCGATGCGCAATCCATCGCCGCGCTCACCGGCGCGACCCATGCGGCGGGCTGGGCCTCGCTCGACGGCGCACTGCGGCTCGCGCGCGAGGACGTCGGCCGCCACAACGCGCTCGACAAACTGGTCGGCGCACTGCATGCGGACGGCTTCGATCCCGCCGACGGTTTCCTCGTCGTCACCAGTCGCGCGAGCTACGAAATGGCGATGAAGGCCGCGAGCGTCGGCATCGCACTGATGGCGGCGATCTCCGCGCCGACCGCATTGGCGATCTCGCTCGCCGAACGCGCCCACCTCACCCTGATCGGTTTCGCCCGCGACGACGGGCAGGCCGTGTACACCCACGCGCAGCGGCTGCTGCCCCCACCGGCGACCTCGCCGGTTCCCGCGCGCCCAGGCAGGACCCACGCACCATGAGCAACGACACGATCCGCAAGTACGACGGCCCCGCCGGCGGCTGGGGCGCGCTGAAGAGCGTCGCCAAGCACCTGGCCGGGCAGAAGGTCACGATCAGCGGCGCGAAGACCCTGCTGCGCGCCAACCAGCCCGACGGCTTCGACTGCCCCGGCTGCGCCTGGCCCGACCGCGACCACACCTCGACGTTCGAGTTCTGCGAGAACGGCGCCAAGGCCGTCGCCGCCGAGGCCACGAAGTTCCGCGCCGGCCCCGAGCTGTTCGCGCAGTACAGCGTCGCCCAGCTCGCCGAATACAGCGACTACTGGCTCGAGCAGCAGGGCCGGCTGACCACGCCGATGCGCTACGACGCCGCGACCGACCACTACGTGCCGGTGAACTGGGACGAGGCATTCGCATTGATCGCGCAACACCTCAACGCCCTGCCCTCGCCCGACGAGGCGATCTTCTACACCTCGGGCCGCACCTCGAACGAGGCCGCGTTCCTCTACCAACTGTTCGTGCGCGAGTACGGCACCAACAACTTTCCCGACTGCTCCAACATGTGCCACGAGTCGTCCGGCACCGCGCTCAAGAAGCAGATCGGCGTCGGCAAGGGCACGGTGTCGCTGCACGATTTCGAGGAGGCCGACGGCATCTTCATCTTCGGCCAGAACCCGGGCACCAACCATCCGCGCATGCTCGGCGAGCTGCGCGAAGCGGCCAAGCGCGGCGCGAAGATCGTCTCGTTCAACCCGCTGCGCGAGCGCGGCCTGGAGCGTTTCGCCGATCCGCAGGACAAGCTGGAGATGGCGACCAACAGTTCGACGAAGATCTCGTCGGACTATTTCCAGCTCAAGATCGGCGGCGACCTCGCGGCCGTGAAGGGCATGATCAAGCACGTGCTCGAACGCGACATCGAGGTCACCGGCAACGGCGGCGCCTCGCTGCTCGACCATGCCTTCATCGCCGAGCACACCACCGGCTTCGACGCCTTCGTCACCGACGTACTGGCCGAACCGTGGGATGTGATCATCGAGGAGTCCGGACTCGACGAGGCGCAGATCCGCCGCGCCGGCGAACTGTATCTCTCGTGCGAACGCGTCATCGCGTGCTGGGGCATGGGCATCACCCAGCACAAGCATTCGGTGGCGACGATCAACGTGCTGGTGAACCTGCTGCTGCTGCGCGGCAACCTCGGCCGCCCCGGCGCCGGCGCCTGTCCGGTGCGCGGCCACAGCAACGTGCAGGGCGACCGCACGATGATGATTTATGAGAAGCCGCCGGCCGCGTTCCTCGACCGCATCCGCGACGTGTTCGGCTTCGAACCGCCGCGCGAGGACGGCTTCGACACCGTCGGCGCGATCGAGGCGATGATCGACGGCCGCGGCAAGGTGTTCTTCGGCATGGGCGGCAACTTCGCCATCGCCACGCCCGATTCCGACGCCACCGCGCGTGGCCTGCGCCGCTGCGACCTCACCGTGCACGTGACCACCAAGCTCAACCGCAGCCACCTGATCCACGGCCGCGATGCGCTGATCCTGCCGTGCCTGGGGCGGACCGAGATCGACATCCAGGCCGCCGGTCCGCAGGGCGTGACGGTCGAGGATTCGATGAGCATGGTGCACCTGTCGTCTGGCATCAATCCGCCGGCGTCCGACACGCTGCTGTCGGAACCGGCGATCGTCGCGCGCCTCGCGCACGCCACGCTCGGTGCGCGCTCGAAGATCGACTGGCTCGGCGTGATCGAGGACTACGATCGCATCCGCGACCTGATCGCGATGACCTTCGACGACTTCCACGACTTCAACACGCGCGTGCGCGTGCCCGGGGGGTTTCGCCTGTCGAACACCGCGCGCGACCGCAAGTGGGTCAACCCGGCCGGCAAGGCGGTGTTCTTCGCCTGCCCGGTGCCGACCGACAACCCGATCCACCGCGCACGCCGCATGCACGGCACGCAACCGGTGTTCACGCTCGCCACGACGCGCTCGCACGACCAGTACAACACCACGATCTACGGCCTCGACGACCGTTACCGCGGCGTGTTCGGCGAGCGGCGCGTGCTGTTCGCCCATGCCGACGACATCGCCGCGCTCGGCATGCAGGCCGGCGACTGGGTGGACCTGGAGAGCCTGTGCGACGACGGCGTGCGGCGCCAGGCACTGCGTTTCATGCTGGTCGAATACAACATTCCGCGCGGCTGCCTGGCAGCGTATTACCCCGAGACCAACCCGCTGGTACCGCTGTCGAGCTTCGCCGACGAATCGCGCACGCCGACATCGAAGTCGGTGCCGGTGATCGTCACGCCGCACGCGGCCGACGTCGGCGCGCACATGCCGCGCCAGCGCGACATCCATGCCGTCGTCCGCTGAGGAAGCCCTGCTGCAGGCGCTGCTCGTGGAACTCGCGGCAGCGCCCGGAGGCATGTCCCTGCCGCGGTTGTGCAAACGCCTCGGCGTGCGCATGAGCGTGCTGCTGCGCACCCTCGCCTATCTCGGCGACGAACGCATCGGCGATGCGCAGGGACCGGGTTGGGTGCGCACGTTCGAGGATGGCGAGCGCACGCTGGCGCAGTTGACGGATGCGGGGCGTGCGGTGGCGGCGTCGTTGCCGGCGGCGCACGAAGCGCACGCCGCGCCGGACTAGGGTCAGCTGCGCCGCTTCCGTTCGGCATCTACAGGCTGCCACGGTTCCATGCCTGGCGAAGCGGGAACTTTGCGAATCCATATGGATATCCACGTCATCCCCGCGGCTGCCGACAAACGCATGTCAGGCCAGCATGTCCGACAGCCCGAAGGGCCGGTCATTCATGGGACGTGGCATCCGGTTGCTGACGTCCTGGCACGACGCGCAGTCCATTCGGCCCGCTGCATTGACGCGATCGCCACGGCCGGTTAGCCGCGCCGTTGTCCACATCCGGTGTGGATGCTCTGATGACAAAGATGTGGATAACCGCCACGAGCCGGCCTCCGATGCGGGTCGCGATGGGCTGGTCAATATTTGACCATGGGCAGGAAGATGGACCGGATGCCCACTTGATCCGCGCACCTAGATGTGGATGCGCATCATCGGGGCCGCTTCGCCGGTGTCCCATCGGCCCGAACATCGCGCACGGACACGTCCAGCGTGCGCGCTCGACCCCATCAGGCGATCGCTACGGATCGAGACCGACGCCCTCGAGTGCACCGAAGCCAGTCACCCGATCGAACTCCGTGCTCTGTCTCTGCGCATACATCACTTCGCGCCTGAGCGCCTCGCGGACCTGACGCTCCGCCTCCGCGCAATCGGCGGCCAGCGGCAACGCCGCTACCGCGGTCGCCGTGCGATGGGCGGCGGCCTGCGCATGGTCCCGGTGCACATCCTCGTGTTCCCCGACACGCGTGAGCAGCGTCTGCCAACTTGCCCGAAGCCGCCATGGCGTCCCGGGCGGGGGTGTCCATCGAGGCAGTGTGGTCACGATCTCCAACCGGACGCGTGGATAGCCGATGCGACACCCTGCCGCGTCCGGCACCAGCACATAGAGGGCCCGGATCTCCCATGCGGTGAGCGCCCACGCGCGACCTCCGAAATGCGCCGGTCCCTGCTGCGCCATTTGCGCGGTCAGCTCCGCCGACGTGCGGCCTGCGACTTCGTAGAACTCGACCCCTTCGTCGACTTCGACCGGCACATCCGGCGCCCCAAGCAACCCGATCGCGCCCGCGAAAACGAGTCGTAACCCCATTCGCCGCTTCCTCCCTGAGTGCACGCTCCCGGATCAGAACATGCCACAGCGGCGCGGTCACTAGCCGGACCGACCATCGTGCATCGAGACGGCACTGCCACGGACGTGGGTGCAACCGACGGCATTGCGATGCCAGTCCACGCACTCGCAGGCGGAAGATACGCCGCCTTTACAGCCGACTTCGGGGATCACACGACAAACGATACAACTGCTGTTGCGCTCACGAGCGGAACCGATGCCGCCAGGCATGACAGCGACACCGATCCACTGCGATCCTTGGCAGCCGACGAGACAGTACATCCTGCCCGTGCACCTGCCTCCCGTCAGGACTGCGGATCGAAATGGAAAACGCGCAGTTCCTGATCGCAGCGGCAGGCTCGCGCGAGGCGCGCGGCCCAGGCCACCGCTTCCTCGCGCGAAGACAATTCGAGCACGGTGAAGCCACCGTCGAGCGGAGGTGCCCATGGATAGCCGCCTTCGACAACCGTGCCGTCCGCCGAGACCAGCGCGGGCGGCACGGATTCATCGATGCCGCCGCCGAAGACATGGACACCCGCGGCCTTCGCTTCCTCGATCACGGCACGCGAGTCGCGACCGGCCGCGTCCCACTCCGCGTCGGACACGACCATCGCGGCACTCGGAAAGGAGATCAGGTATTTGGCCATGGCGATTTGTGTCCCGCAGATTGATCCGACATCCGAATCGATCGGTTCGGAACAGGATCAGTCCCGCGCGAGCCAGGCGTCCGCGTCGGCGGCGCGCTCCGGTTCGAATCCGCGGATCGTGAGGCCCGGAAACAGCGCACCCTCGAGCTCGCTGACGCGACGCACCCATGCCGCGTCCGCGACCACCGCGGCCTTGTCGAAGCGCCGGACCACCCGCAGCAGTTCAGGCAACCGCGCCAGCTCCACCGCGATCGCGCCCAGCGTCGGCAGATCGAAGTCGCGAACGCGATACAGCGACACGCCGTGCTCGATGCCTTCCGACTTCTCGACGAACGCGTCGAGCAGCGCTTCCATCTCCGCCCTGTCGAGCTTGCCGCTGACCTCCAGATCCAGGCGGTTCGGCGCCACGCGCACCATGGTGAACATCGTCGATCTCCGATCATGGATTGGCCGGCAGGTTACGCTTTTGCACGTAAATGCCCGGCGAAATCACGTGTCGATGGAATTCGCGCGGGAGACGTGGCGGAGTCGTCCACGGTTCCAACCATCGGGAAGCGGCCCCTCAGTCTCTCAGGCGACACTCTCCACCAAAGAAGACATGGACGAAATGGCACGGTTTTTTGAACGCATTTTCAGATCTGCGAAGTCCCACCGGCCACCCATACCATTCTTCCGCGCGCAGGCATGTCCGCGCAGCTACCGCCCCCAGGCCAATTCGAACCTTCGCGTCATCCGCTCGCCCGGCGCCAGCCGCGGCGATGCGAGATTGAACGCATCCGGCGGTCCGCTCTGCGGTTCGATGCAGGTGGAATGCGACGTCTCGTCGAAGACGACCCAGTGGTCGCAGTCCGAGCTCAGCACCAGGCGCTGACCATCGCGGTGGACGACGGCGTCCGATGCGCCGACGAAACAGTCGTCCCAGGGCGGTGGTGGTGGCGCGGCGAGCGGCAGGGTCGCGAGGCCGTCGACATCGCGCGGGTAGACGCGGGTCGGCGCGAATTCGATGCGGTCCGGCTTGCGGAACCATGGATGCCAGCCGATGACGGCCGGCATCGCCTGGTCCTGTGCGTCGAGGCTCAGGGTCAGGCGCAGGTGCCGTGGCGTGACGCGGATCGTCTGGCGGGCGATGCCGCCGAACGGCCAGCGCGCGTCGCGCGGGAGCTGCAGCGACAGGACGATGCAGTCGCCGGTGTGCAGTTCGACCGCCCACGGCATCGCGAAACCGACGCCGTGGATCGCGTGCGCACCTAGGTTCGTCGCCAGCTGGTGGTCGTGGCCGTCGAAGCGGAAACGGCCGTTCCGCACGCGGCCAGCCCACGGCACCATCGGATAGCAGCCCCAGGCGATCGTCGCGGGATGGCCATCGTCCGGTCCGATCAGCTGCGCGATGCCGGCCTGGACGATCTGCGCGATGCGGCCACCCGCTTCCGGCGCGACGCTGACCGCCAGCGCGCCGCATTCGATGTGCAGCAGCGGTCCCGGCGCGAGCGGCGCCTGCGCCCCGCCCGGCCCGTCATCCGCCATAGGGATCGATCGTGCGGATGCGCCCCTGTGCGTCGTGGTGCAACTCGGTCACCTTGACCGTGCGCAGATGGGTCACGCCGCCCGACATCAACGCGTCGTGGTAGTACAGCCACCAGCGGCCGTCGAACTCGACGATGGAGTGATGCGTGGTCCAGCCGACCACCGGCTTGAGGATCACGCCCTGGTAGGTGAACGGGCCGTAGGGGCTGTCGCCGACCGCGTAACACAGCAGATGCGTGTTGCCGGTCGAATAGGAAAAGTAGTAGCGGCCGTCGTGGTGGTGCACCCACGGGCCTTCGAAGAAGCGGCGCGTGTCGTCGTCGGCGCGCAGCGGTGCGCCGTGTTCGTCGAGGATCACGACCTCGCGGGTCGGCTCGGCGAGTTCAAGCATGTCGTCGCGCAGCCGGCCGACGCGCGCGCCCAGTGCCGGCGCGTCGCCGACGGGTTCGTCGTGCGCGGGATCGAAGGCGTTGTCTCGGTACTTCTGCAGCTGGCCGCCCCAGATGCCGCCGAAGTAGAGGTAATGCGCGCCGTCGACGTCGGCGTAGACCGCGGGATCGATCGAATACGCACCATCGATCGGCTCGGGCTGCGCCGCGAACGGCCCCTCCGGCCGGTCGCCGACCGCGACGCCGATCCGGAACACGCCGTCGGCGCGCTTGGCCGGGAAATAGAAGTAGTAGCGGCCGTCGCGATACGCGGCATCGGGCGCCCACATCTGGCGATCGGCCCACGGCACGTCGCGCACGTGCAGCGCGAGCCCGCAGTCGACGGCCTCGCCCTCGGGCGAGTCCATCCGAAGCACGTGATAGTCCTGCATGCCGAAGTGGCCGCCCTCGTCGTCGAACGGCGCGCCGCCGTCGATGTCGTGCGAGGGATAGATGTAGACCTTTCCGTCGAACACGTGCGCCGAGGGATCGGCGGTGTACATGTGGGTGACCAGCGGCCGCGAGATCTCGGTCGCGGTCAGGCGTTCGAGTTCGGCGGACAGCGCCTCGTCGCCGGCTGTTTCCGCCATCGGCGGCGTCGGACGGGCGCTCACGACACCGCTCCGGCGTGCAGGCGGCGCTCGGCCAGTTCGCGCTCCAGACGCGATTCCATGGCCTTGTCGATCCGGTAGAAGAACAGCAGGCCCACCGCCAGCAGGAACGGGATCGAGCAGTACACGCTGATCGCCAGGCGGATGCCGTCGATGACCGCCGGCGACTGCGCGCCACCGCCAGCCTCGTAGCCGTAGCGCGCGAGGATTCCGGCGACCAGCGCGCCACCGACGCTCAGGCCGACCTTCAGCCCGCACAGCATCGCCGAGAAGATGATCGCGGTCGCCCGCCGGTGGTTCTTCCATTCCGACCAATCGGCGACGTCGGCGATCATCGCCCACAGCAGCGGGATGGTGATGCCGTAGAAGAAGCCGTGCAGGATCTGCGAGCCGAACACCAGCCAGATCGCGTCCGGTGGATACAGCCAGAACGCCAGCACGAACAGCGTCGAGACGAACAGCGCGCCGCCGAACACGTCGCGCTTGCCGAAGCGGTCGGCGAGCGGCCGCGACAGGCCGATGCCGAGGATCATAAAGAGGATGCCGCCGGCGTTGAACAGGCTGAAGGCCGACGTCGGCGCGTCCTCGGGCCACTGGAAACCGACCAGCCCGGCGCCGGTGAGCATGGCATTGAGGCCGGCAATGAAGCCGTTGAAGCCGGTGTCCTGCAGGAACGTCGCCAGCGCGCCGGCGTCGAGGTAGTACTGGAAGTAGTAGATCGTCATGCCGCCCTTCAGCGCCAGCGTGACGAACACCAGCACCGTCAGCGCCAGCATGATCAGCCAGGGCCGGTTGCGCGCCAGGTCCGACAGGTCCTGCAGCACGCCCGACGACTGCGCGTGCGCGGGCACGATGCGCTCGCGCGTGGTGAGGAAGGTGATCAGGAAGAACACCGTGCCGACGACGGCGAAGATCGTCATGACCTGCTCGAAGCCGCGCACCCGGTCGCCATCGCCGAGGATCAGCACCATCGGCAGCAGCAGCACCTGGATCACGAACTGCGCGATCATCACCGCGACGAAGCGGTACGAGGACAGGCTGTTGCGCTGGGCCATGTTGCCGGTCAGCACGCCGCTGAGCGCCGAGTACGGCAGGTTGTTGGCGCTGTAGACCAGCACCAGCAGCGTGTAGGTGACCAGCGCGTAGATCACCTTGCCGCGCTCGCCGAGATCCGGCGTGCTGAAGGCCAGCAAGGAGAGCACGCCGAACGGCACCGCGGTCCACAGGATCCACGGGCGGAACTTGCCCCAGCGGGTACGCGTGCGGTCGGCGAGGATGCCGATCACCGGCGTGAACACGAATGCGCCGAGCAGGCCGACGACGAAGATAACCGTCGCCGCGGTCGCCGCCGGCAGCGCGTAGACGTCGGTGTAGAAGAACGCCAGATACGTGATCAGCGTCTGGAAGATCAGGTTCGCGGCGAGATCGCCGAGGCTGTAGCCCAGCTTCTCGCGGACGGACAGCACTTCGGTCGATCGGGATTGGGGGACGGCATTCATTGCGGAAGGGCACCCGTGGGAGGGCAGCGGCCGCAGGTGCGGACGCGGCGGAACGCGCATGGCGATCGACGGGCAGGCGTTCCCGTCCACGCCTGTCTGGCGTGGACGGGGCCGGATGCGTCGTCGGGACGCCGGTGGGAAAAGTGCGGCCCACCCCGGTGTCGGAGCACCGGGACAGACCGCAGGGAGACGACTACATCTGCAGCGTGGATCAGAACGTGCCCCGGATGCCGATGGAATACGTACGGCCCGGATCGTACAGATCGTTGACGGCGTTGGAATGCCAGAAGTTGGAACGCCGTTCCTCGCCGGTGATGTTGAGGATGTTGAACGTGATCTGCGGCTTCGACGGCAGGTTCGCCAGGGTGTAGCCGGCCGACAGGTCCAGCTGCCCGCGATCGGTGCCGAAGATCTGCGCCTGCGGGATGCCCTGCTGGTTGGGACCGGTACCGACCGCGCCCTCCGCCCAGCTGTAGGACAGGCGCAGCGAGGCGACGTCGTTCTCCCAGTAGGCGGTGGCGTTCCACAGCGACGGTGCGACGCCGTAGACGTTGCCGGCCAGTGCGTTGGCGTCGCGGCCGACGGTGGAGATGTCGAGCTTGGTGTAGTTGGCCATGAAGCCCAGGCCCTCGAACACGAAGCCGAGCGGCTGCACCCAGATCGCTTCCCAGCCGCGCACGTTGAGCGCGGCATCGGCATTGACCTGCTGGTTGACGTTGACCGTCGCCACACCCGGACCGCCGCGGTTGTTGATCGCCTGCTGCTGGGTATCGGTGAGGTCCTCGAACGGGATGCCCAGATCCAGGAACGGACGCGTGGTGACGCCCTGGAAGGTGTAGCCCTCGACGCGCTTGTTGAACAGCGTCAGCCCGACGAAGCCCTCGTTGCCGGTGTACCACTCGCCGCCGAGGTCGAAGTTGGTCGAGATGTACGGCGTGAGGTCCGGATTGCCCTGGGTGGCGACCTGGGCCGACTGGTCGGTGAACGTCGTCGCCGGCAGCATCGAGCTCGGGTTGGGCCGGGTCAGCGTGCGCGAGCCGGACATGCGCAGGACCACGCGGTCGGCCACGTCCCAGGCAGCGCTGAAGGACGGCAGCCATTCGCTGTAGTCGCCGCTCAGCGTCTGGTACTGGCGCACGCCGCCGATCGTCACCGGGCCGGCGATGTCCTGGTCGGTGCTGACCCAGCGCACGCCCGCGTTGAAGCGCAGGTTGCGGTTCCAGATCTCGCTCTCGCCGTTGAACTCGATGTAGGCGGCGGTGGTGTCCTCGGAGAAACCGCCGGTCGCGCCACCGGTGTTCGGGCCGCCGGATTCCGGCGCCGAGTCACGCAGGCGCGCGTAGTCGGTGGCCGCCTTGAAACGGTCGCCGTCGACGGTGATGAAGCCGTAGGGCCCCGGCATCAGGTAGCCCGGCAGCGCCGAGTTCGGAATCGCGGCCGTCGGACCGCCGTCACAGGCCGGCCGGGGATCGGGCACGCTGCCGTCGGGGTTCAGGCCGCGGCAGACGATGTCCTCCCACGCGCCGCTGTTGTCGAAGCCGCGGATGGTGCGCGAGTTGCGGTCCCAGGCGACGCCGACGCGGACGTTGCGACGGTCCTCGCCGAACTGGAGGTCGGCGCGCACGCCGCGGGTCTCGGTCACGCGCTTCTCGTTCTGCACGTTGACGCGGCCGCCGCCGGCCCAGGTCCAGCCGAGGTTGGGATCGTTGAGATCGAGATCGGTGGTCCAGCTCGGGATGTTGCCGTCGTTGGTGTACTGCAGCGTGGTGAACGGCGAGTTGACCAGGATCGTCGGCGATTCGCGGCGCATCCAGCTGCGGCTGATGGTGGCCTCGACGTCGAGCTTGACGTCGTCGGTGAACCAGAACGTGCCGCCCGGGCTCAGGTGCCAGTACTGCACCTCTTCCCGGTACGGCCGGTACTCGAGGAAGAACTGCGCATTGGTGAACGTGGCGCTGGTGACGACGTTGTTCGCGTCGAGCTGCATGTCGATCGGAATGATCGCGCCGTTGCGCCCGATCAGGTTCATGTCGATGCGTTCGTTGGTGCGTTCGGCGGTCGTGTACAGCGCGTCGAGCCACAGGTTCAGGCGATCGTTCGGACGCAGTTCCAGCGACGCGAGCACCGCGTCGCGGTCGCGGTCGCCGGACATGTGCACCGGGCGGCCGAGACGCGGGATCAGCGCCTCGCCGATCTGCGCCGTGGTCAGGCCCGGATTGTTCGCGAGCAGCCATGCGGCGTCGATCGGCTGGCCCGGGGTCAGGCCCGCGGCGATCGTCGACGGATTGTTCGGCACCAAATCGGGGATGCGCCAGCCGTTGCCGCCCGTCACGTTGCACGGCTGGCCCAGCGCCGGGAATCCGGCAGGATCGCCGCCGTTGCCGCACTGCGCATTGGTCAGATTGGGATTGGTCCAGCCGATGGTCTCGTAGCCCTCGACGCCGATCTTGCCGCGCGTCGAGGTCACGCCGACCAGCGCGCCGAACGTGCCCTCGTCGTTGGTCCAGCTGAAGATCGACGAGCCGCGCGGGCTCACCTTCTCGCTGATGTCGTTGTAGTCGGCCTGCAGCTGGTAGGACACGTGCGTGCCCGGGCGGTCGAACGGACGCGCGCTGCGCATGTCGACCACGCCGGCGGCGCCGCCCTCGGGCAGGCTGGCCTGCGGCGACTTGTACACCGTGACCTGGCTGAAGAACTCGGTCGGGAAGATGTTGAGATCGACCTCGCGGTTCTGGTTGGTCGCATCCAGGCCGATCGATGCGGTCGCGACCGAGGCGCCGTTGATCAGCGTCTTGGTGAAGCTGCTGCCGAGGCCGCGGATCGCGATGTTGAGACCTTCGCCGTTGACGTCGCGGTTCAACTGGATGCCCGGGATGCGGGTCAGCGACTCGGCGATGTTGGTATCGGGGAACTTGCCGAGATCCTCGGCGAAGATCGAGTCGGTGAAGCCGGTCGAATCGCGCTTGGCTTCGGTGGCGAACTGCAGGCTCTGGCGATAACCGGTGACCGATATCGTATCGAGCTGGGTGACCGACGCCGGCGGTGTGGCCTGCGGCGATGTCGATTGCGTCTGTGGCTGTTGCTGCGGCTGCGGTGCCGGCTGCGGCTGCGGACTCTGGGCCAGCGCGGATGCGCTCGCCATTCCCAGCAGAGCCAGACTCAAGGCCCGCGACAACGCCGTTCTCGTGACTTGGATTTGCACCGTACTCCCCTCCCGTTTCTGGTGACGTACTGTCCGGCTGCGAAGGCGCGCCGGCAGTGTGGATTCATTGCGTCGATAACCCCGACGTCGCAGGCCGGCTGACGGCCGGACATGACGTGTTTTTTACGGTAGCGCTATCATTCCGGCCGCGCACGCTGCGGAGCAACATGACTGGAACGGCGTCGCTTGAATCGGCTTTTCCCTGCGCATAACCGCCGAATACGGCCCGGCATCGCCCTTTGATCCGCGCGGATTGATGCGCTGCAAAACGCACTTTCCGCCACCCTGTGATAGTGATAGCGCTATCACGTATCAGGGCGCGGCGCGCGCCGGGGGACACCGATGGTGGCGACACGGGATCGTTCTTGCACTGCGTGGGCCGGCCGGCCGTGAGCAGGCCCGCCGACGTCGTGGGCAACCCACCGATCGCACCCGCCGGAAGGGTCAGCCGCTACCGCTGGGTCATCTGCGCCCTGCTGTTCTTCGCGACCACGATCAACTACGTCGACCGCGCGGTGCTCGGCGTGCTCGCGCCGACGCTGGTGGCCGAATTCGGCTGGAGCGAACAGGATTACGGCGTCATCAGCGCCTCGTTCACCCTCGCCTACGCGATCGGCTTCCTGTTCGCCGGCTGGTTCATCGACCGCGTCGGCACGCGCGTGGGCTACAGCGTCTATCTCACGATCTGGTCGTTCGCGGCGGCCGCGCATGCACTGGCGAAATCGGTCGCCGGCTTCAGCATCGCGCGCTTCGTGCTCGGATTCGGCGAGTCGGGCAACTTCCCGGCCGCGGTCAAGACCGTCGCCGAGTGGTTTCCCAAGCGCGAGCGCGCGTTCGCCACCGGCATCTTCAACGCCGGCTCCAACATCGGCGCGATCGTCGCGCCCTTGCTGGTGCCGTGGCTGGCGCTGACCTGGGGCTGGCGCACCGCGTTCGTCGTCACCGGCCTCGCGGGCCTGGTGTGGCTCGCGTTCTGGCTTCCGGTCTATCGTCGCCCGGCCGAACATCCCAAGGTGTCCGAAGCGGAACTGGCGCTGATCGAGAGCGACCCCCCCGACCCGCCGGTCCGCGCCTCGTGGCTGCAGCTGCTGCGCTTCCGCCAGACCTGGGCATTCACCGCCGGCAAGTTCCTCAGCGATTCGGTCTGGTGGTTCTACCTGTTCTGGTTTCCGATGTTCATGGCCGACCGCTTCGGCGTGGACCTGCGCACGATCGGCCTGCCGATGGTCACCGTGTTCCTGCTGGCCGACGTCGGCTCGGTGGGCGGCGGCTGGTTCAGTTCGTTCCTGATGCAACGCGGATGGAGCGTCAACGCCGCGCGCAAGACCACGATGCTGATCTGCGCGCTGTGCATCCTGCCGGTGGTGTTCGCGCCGCACGTGGAAGGCCAGTGGGTCGCGGTGTGGCTGATCGGCCTGGCCGCGGCCGCGCACCAGGGCTTCTCCGCCAACCTGTTCACCCTGACTTCGGACATGTTTCCGCGCGCCGCGGTCGCGTCGGTCGTCGGCATCGGCGGCTTCGCCGGTGCGATGGGCGGCTTCTTCATGAATCTGGGCGCCGGCTGGCTGCGCCAGAGCACCGGCAGCTACGCGGCGATGTTCATCATGGCCGGCGGCGCGTATCTCGCCGCGCTGCTGGTGATCCACGTGCTGGCGCCGCGGCTGGAGCCGGCGCGGCTGGACATCCGCCCGCCGCCACTGGCCTGATCACTCCGGGTCCCGCCCGGTCACCACCACCCGAACGCGCGATGCCGTCTCCGCCCGGCCCGGCATCCCGCACCTACCGCCACGGAGGCATGCCGCCATGCGCGCACACCGACATACCCCCCTTGCGATGCTGATCGCCCTTCCCGTCCTGCTGGCCGCCTGCGGCGTGCAGCAGGGCCCGCCGGCCACGGGGCCGTCGGCCGAATCCGCGACGCCGACATCGAACGCGATCGCGGCCGGCCAGCCCAAGTTCCTGGGCAGCGCGCACGCGCCGCTGCAGGATCAGGACTTCCTCCAGTACTGGAACAAGGTCACGCCGGAAAACGCCGGCAAGTGGGGCGAGGTCGAGGAACAGCGCGATCTGATGGTCTGGGACCGGCTCGACGCCGCATACCGGCTGGCGAAGGACAACGGGCTGCCGTTCCAGATGCACGTCATGGTCTGGGGCAACCAGCAGCCCGAGTGGATCCGCTCGCTGCCGCCGGACGAACAGCGCGCCGAGATCGAGGAATGGTTCGCGGCGGTCGCCGAACGCTATCCGGACATCGACATCGTCGAGGTCGTCAACGAACCGCTGCACGATCCGCCGACGCAGGACGACGAGGACGGCGGCAACTACGCCGAGGCGCTCGGCGGTGCGGGCGAGAGCGGCTGGGAGTGGGTGCTGGAATCGTTCCGGCTGGCACGCACGCACTTCCCGCGCGCCAAACTGATGATCAACGACTACAGCATCACCAACACGCCGGCCGACGCGACGCGCTACCACGCGATCATCCAGCTGCTGCAGGCCGAACGCCTGGTCGATGTGCTCGGCGTGCAGGGCCACGCGTTCTCGACCACGACCGAAACCCCGATGTCGGTGCATCGCGAGAGCCTGGACCTGCTGGCCTCGACCGGACTGCCGATCCACGTGACCGAACTCGACATCGACGGCCCGACCGACGAACAGCAGCTGGCCGACATGCAGCGGATCTTCCCGGTGTTCTGGGAGCATCCGGGCGTGGAGGGCATCACGCTGTGGGGCTTCCGGCCCGGTGTCTGGCGCACCGAGCAGCGCGCCTACCTGATCGATCGCGAAGGCCGGGAGCGTCCGGCGCTGCAGTGGCTGCGCGAATACGTGCGCGGCGGGGCCGCGCAATGATGCCTCCTGTAGGAGCGGCCTTGGCCGCGATGAAGCATTCCCGGCAAGGCCCGGTCGCGCGCAAGCGCGCTCCTACAGGGGTGCTGCTCCTCGTCGCGCTGTTCTGTGCCCTGCCCCTGCACGCACGCGACTGCACGCAACCGGCCACTGTTTGCGAACACGCCGCCCCCGGCGCGCTTCCACTAATCGAGTCCGGCCGTCCGACCGCCGTGCTCGTCGACGACGCCGACTTCCCCGGCGTCGCGCGCGCCGCCGATGACCTACGCGCCGATCTCGCCGCGGTCGCCGGCGCGGAAGCGGATGCGATGACGCCGCGCATCGCGATCATCGCCGGCACGCTCGGCCGCAGCGCGCGCGTCGATCGCATCGTCCGCGAGCACAGCCTCGATACCGCCGACGTCGCAGGGCGCTGGGAAGGTTATCTGCTGCAGGTCGTCGAGCGCCCGGAACCCGGCATCGACCGCGCGCTCGTGGTCGCCGGCGCCGACCGGCGCGGCACGATCTTCGGCCTTTACGAACTCTCGCGGCGCATCGGCGTCTCCCCGTGGACCTGGTGGGCCGACGTGCCGCCGCCGCGCCACGCGGCGCTGCACATCGCGCCGGGCCGCTTCGTCGATGCGCCCGCGGTGCGCTACCGTGGCCTCTTCATCAACGACGAGGATCCCGCCCTCGGCGGCTGGATGCGCGAGACCTACGGCGGCCCGAACCACCAGTTCTACGAACGCGTGTTCCAGCTGATCCTGCGCCACAAAGGCAACTACCTGTGGCCGGCGATGTGGGGCCGCGCGTTCTACGACGACGACCCGAAGAACGCCGAACTCGCCGACCAGATGGGTGTGGTCATCGGCACCAGTCATCACGAGCCGATGGCGCGCGCGCACGTCGAGTGGTCGCGCCACGGCGAGGGCGCGTGGGACTACGCGAAGAACCGCGAGCGGCTGCAGGCGTTCTGGCGCGAGGGCATCGAACGGCTCGAAGGCCGCGAGGCCGTGATCACGCTTGGCATGCGCGGCGACGGCGACGAGCCGATGCGCGAAGACACCGCGACGACGCTGCTCGAAGGCATCGTCGCCGACCAGCGGCGCATCCTCGCCGAGGTCACCGGCCGGCCGGCCGAGGCCACGCCGCAGGTGTGGGCGCTGTACAAGGAAGTGCAGGACTACTTCGACGCCGGCATGAATGTGCCCGACGACGCGACGCTGCTGTTCGCCGACGACAACTGGGGCAACATCCGCCGCCTGCCGAAGCCCGGCGAGACGCGTGGCGGCGGCTACGGCGTCTACTACCACTTCGACTACGTCGGCGGCCCGCGCAACTACAAGTGGATCAACACCACGCAGATCGAGCGCGTCTGGGAGCAGATGCGGCTGGCCTACGCGCACGGCGTCGACCGGCTGTGGGTGGTCAACGTCGGCGACATCAAGCCGATGGAGCTGCCGATCAGCTTCTTCCTCGACCAGGCCTGGAACCCCGACGGCATGACGCTCGAGGCCGTCGCCGGCTATCCCGCCGCGTGGGCGGCGGCGCAGTTCGGCGATGCGCATGCCGCGGACATCGGCGACATCGTCACGCGCTACACGCAGTACAACGCGCGCCGCAAGCCGGAGCTGCTGTCGGCGGACACGTACAGCCTCGTCGACTTCGGCGAGGCCGACCGCATACTGGCCGACTGGGACGCGCTGACCGAACGCACGCAGCGCATCGGCGCCGCGCTGGGCGCGACGTACCGCGACGCGTACTACCAGCTGGTCGAGTACCCGGTGCTGGCCAGCGCCAACCTCGCGCATCTGTACGTCGCCGTCGCGCGCAACCGCCTGTACGCCGACCAGGGCCGCGCATCCGCGAACGCCTGGGCCGACGAGGCCGAACGCCGCTTCGCGCGCGACGCGGAACTGGCGCGCGTCTACGAACAGGACATCGCCGGCGGCAAGTGGGTGCACATGATGTCGCAGCCGCGCATCGGCTACACGCACTGGCAGCAACCGGATCGCGACGTGATGCCGGCGCTGGCGCGCGTCGACGTGCGCGAACGCGGCACGATGGGCATCGCGGTCGACGGCGATGCGCGCGGCTGGCCGGTGCCGACGAAAGCCGCGCGCGTGCCCGCACTCGATCCGTTCGGCGCGCGCACGCGTGGGCTGACCGTCTTCAACCGTGGCACCGCGCCGTTCCGCTACACCGCGACGGCGTCGCAGCCCTGGCTGCGCCTGGTTCCGGACGCGGCCGAGGTCACCGGTGAGCAGTCGGCACGCATCGAGATCGACTGGGACGCGGTCCCAGAAGGCGAGTCCGTCGCGGAGATCGACCTGCTCGGCAGCGACCGCACCGAAGTGCGCGTCGTCGTTCCGGTGTCGAATCCGCCAGGCCGCGCACGCGCCGCCGGTTTCGTCGAAAGCGACGGCCATGTCGTCATCGAGGCCGCGCACCATGCACGCGCGGTCGCACCGGATGGCCTCGCCTGGGAGACGATCCCGAACCTCGGCCGCACGCTGTCGGCCGTGACCACGGTGCCGGTGACCGCCGCGCCGACCACGCCGGATGCCGGCGGCGCCTGGCTCGAATATCCGGTGCACCTGCACACCGCCGGCGAGGTCGAGGTGCGCGTGGTGCTCTCGCCGACGCTCGACTACCAGCACCGCGGCGGCCTGCGCTACGCGGTCGCGTTCGACGACGCGCCGCCGCAGACGGTCACCATGCATCTCGATCCGACGCCGGGCCATCCGCAGTTCCGCGCCTGGGAACGCGCGGTCAGCGACAGCGTGCATGTCGCGACGTCGCGGCATCGCGTCGAGGCCGGTGCACGGACGCTGAAGCTGTGGCGGGTCGATCCGGGCGTGGTGATCCAGCGCATCGAAATCGTCCGCGATGGACTGCGACCGAGCTATATGGGGCCGCCGGAGAGTGTGCGGCGGTGACTTCTTCGCCGCTCTCGCACCTCTCTCTACCGTCATTCCCGCGGAGGCGGGGTTTTCAACAGCCGCATGGCTGGTCATCCATGGACTTTGCTCTTAGCTTCCGTCTCGAAAAGCAGACGTCCTTGGATTCCCGCCTACGCGGGAATGACGGCTTAAATAATTGCGCGGGTGCCGTGACCGGCCATCCGCACCCACTGCCAAAAACGCCATGACTATCACCACCCTCCCCCTCACCCTCCACGAAGACCGCCTGTTTCCGCCGGACCCGACGCAGCGTGCAATCGCGCGCCGTCTCCACACTGAGATCGCGCACCTGCCGATCATCAGCCCGCACGGCCACACCGACCCGGCCTGGTTCGCGACCGACGCGCCGTTCCCCGACGCGGCCGAGCTGCTGCTGGTGCCCGACCACTACGTCTTCCGCATGCTCTACAGCCAGGGCGTCGACCTCGACGCGCTCGGCATCCCGCGCGCCGACGGCTCGCGCGCCGCAGTCGATCCGCGCGAGGCCTGGCGGATCCTCGCCGAGCGTTTCCACCTGTTCCGCGGCACGCCATCGTCGATGTGGCTCAACCACGTCTTCCATGACGTGTTCGGACTGCGCGTACGGCTGTCGGCCGCGAACTCCGATCTCTACTACGACACCATCACCGACGCGCTCGCCACGCCTCAGTTCCGCCCGCGCGCGCTGTTCGAGCGCTTCGGCATCGAGGTCATCGCGACCACCGAATCGCCGCTCGATCCACTGACCCACCACGCTGCGATCCAGGACAGCGGCTGGGCCGGACGCGTCGTCACCGCCTACCGTCCCGATGCGGTCATCGATCCCGAGCACGAACAGTTTCCCGACGCGATGCGCCGGTTCGGCGAACTGACCGGCGAGGACGTGCACGACTGGAGCGGCTACCTGCGCGCGCACCGCCAGCGCCGCGCGTTCTTCGCCGCGCACGGCGCGACCTCGACCGATCACGGCCATCCGAGCTGCGCCACCGCCAACCTGTCCGACACCGAAGCGCGGCGGCTGTTCGACACCGTCGTCCGCGGTGCCGCGACGCCCGCCGAGGCCGAGCTGTTCCGCGCGCAGATGCTGACCGAGATGGCGAAGATGAGCCTCGACGACGGCCTGGTCATGCAGATCCACCCGGGCTGCTTCCGCAACCACAACCAGGGCCTGTTCGAGCGCTACGGCCGCGACAAGGGCGCCGACATCCCGCTGCGCACCGAGTACGTACGCGCGCTCAAGCCGCTGCTCGACGTCGCCGGCAATGCGCCCGGCTTCAAGCTGATCCTGTTCACGCTCGACGAAAGCACCTACGCGCGGGAACTCGCGCCGCTGGCCGGGCACTATCCCTGCCTGTTCCTCGGCCCGGCCTGGTGGTTCCACGACGCGCCCGAGGGCATGTGGCGCTTCCGCGAACAGACACTGGCCAGCGGCGGCTTCTACAACACCGTCGGCTTCAACGACGACACGCGCGCGTTCCTGTCGATCCCGGCACGCCACGACGTCGCGCGCCGGGTGGACTGCGCGTTCCTGGCCAAGCTCGTCGCCGAGCATCGCCTCGACGAGGACGAAGCCATCGAGGTCGCGATCGACCTCGCCTACCGCCTGCCGAAGCAGGCCTACCGCCTGTGACCGTTCCTGTGGGCGCGCTCGCGCGCGCGATGGGGCGTCACCGGTAATGCGCGTCGCGCGCGAGCGCGCGCCTGCACGGGCAAGGAGGAATTCCGCATGAGAGACACGTTCCGTCTTCTGTCGATCGGCCTGATCGCCGCGATCGGTCTTGCCGGCCCCTGGTCACCGGCACACGCGTCGGAGCCACGCGACGTCGCAGCATCGGACGCCCGCCCCGCCTCCAGCCTCAAGGCCGCCTACGCCGACGCCTTCCGCATCGGCACCGCGGTCGACGACGACATCGCGTCCGGCCGCGATGCGCGCTCGCAGGCGCTGGTGCCGCTGCACTTCGATTCGGTCACCGCCGAGAACGTGATGAAGGCCGAGGTGCTGCATCCCGAGCCCGGCACCTGGGATTTCGCAGCGGCCGACGCCTTCGTCGCATTCGGCGAACGTCACGACCTGTTCCTCGTCGGCCACACGCTGGTCTGGCACAACCAGACGCCCGACTGGTTCTTCCGCGACGAGGCCGGCGCCGCGTTGCCGCCGGACGCGATGCTCGAGCGCATGCGCGACTACATCGCCACCGTCGCCGGCCGCTACACCGGCCGTGTGCAGGCCTGGGACGTCGTCAACGAGATCGTCGGAGAAGACGGCGAGTACCGCGACACCGTGTGGACGCGCGCGCTCGGCGACGGAGACACCGTCGTGCGCGAGGCGTTCGCCGCGGCCGCGCGCGCCGCGCCCGACGCCGAGCTCTACTACAACGACTTCAACACCTGGCGCCCGGCCAAGCGCGACGGCATCGTGCGCATGGTGAAGATGCTGCAGGACGCCGGCGTGCGCATCGACGGCATCGGCATGCAGGGCCACTGGGGCCTCAACTACCCGCCGATCGAGGAGATCGAGGCTTCGATCGACGCCTACGCCGCGCTCGGCGTCAAGGTGATGATCACCGAGCTCGACGTCGACGTGCTGCCGCTGACGCGGGAGGGCCAGATCATCGGCACCGGCATGAGCCATCCGCAGTTCCAGCTCGAGGAATTCAAGCGGTATCTCGACCCGTATCGCGACGGCCTGCCGGCCGGGGTCGAACGCCAGCTGGCCGATCGCTATGCCGAACTGTTCGCGCTGTTCCACCGCAAGCGCGACGTCATCGACCGCGTCGCCGTCTGGGGCGTGCACGACGGCATGTCGTGGAAGAACGACTACCCCATTCCGAACCGCACAAACTATCCCTTGCTGTTCGACCGCGAGCGGAAGCCGAAACCCGCGCTCGATGCGGTGCTCGCGGTGCCGGCTGGACAGCAGCCTTGATCCGACACGTCAGGGACGTCGCTCGCGATTTCCCGCTTGCGCGGGCCGCTAGTGTGACAGGCGGATGTGGCTGGTTTTCCCCATTTCCGCCGCAGCAGAAACGCCCGACGGCACGCGAATCGATCGCATCAAGACCAGCCCTGGCAATTTTCAACTGCGCATTCGGCGACGACGTCGGTCGCTGCACTTAGCGGGCATCTTCATCGCGCGGATGCGGATGCGGACGACGGGATTGGGATTTCCCTGATCGCTGCAATCGTGGCCAAGGATCTTCTTAATCCAGAAGCTGTCCGCTTTCGGCCAAACATGCAGTCGTAGGTGTCAAACCCCGAAACCGGCTGGCGCCTGAAAACCGCCGAACTCTTGCGCGATCAGCCGGGCGACTTCGATGGTGGTCCGATCGCCATACTCCGGACCGATGATCTGCAGACCGATGGGAAGTCCATTGCTCGACAACCCACTGGGAAACGCAGTGCTCGGCAAATACGCGACGCTCGCAAGACCGACCCAGAAGTAGTGCTCGTAATGCGAAGTCTCAGCCGTGTCGACGGCGAGGACTCTTTCGAGCTTGGGCCGATGATCATGTGCGTAGGCCGTCGTTGCGGAAACCGGGCATATCACGACATCCCAATCGTTGAAGAACGTGCGCCACCGCAGCCGGTAGTCGGTACGCCTTTCATCGTGATCGGACCAGCTTCGATGATCCAGTACGCGGGCACGCGTCAGTACCGCCAACGGCGAGCCATCGTTCGCATCGAGCTCCGCAGCTGCCGCTCTGCTCGCGGAATAGTAGTCATCGGGAAGGTTGACCAGTCCCGTGGATCCCAACAGGCTCAGATACGTGGCGTGCGATTCCCCTGGAGAGAATCCAGGGCGCGCCAGATCGGAGACGACCGCGCCAGTCCGGGCGAGAGCTTCTCCGACGTCCCGCACGCGATCCGATATTTCGGCAGATGTCGGAGCGAATTCCTCCTGCGGCCAGATCGCAACGCGCAAGCCACGCAACGTGCGCGCCCTCGGCGGTGGAAGCACCAGTCTCCAGCCCGATGACCGGAACCGGTCGGGACCCGCGACGACATCCAGCGCCAGTTCGAGATCTTCTGCACTTCGTCCCATCGGACCGACGACATTCAGATCCGGCGCAGATACGACGCCAAGCGGATTGTGGCCGAGCGTTGGAACGATTCCATATGTGGGCTTGTGTCCGTACACGCCACAGAAGTGCGACGGATTCCGGATCGATCCACCGATATCGGAGCCAAATTCCAGGCCGGTCAACCCGGCCGCCAGCGCGGCGGCCGATCCACCGGAAGATCCGCCAGGCGACCTTTCCGTATCCCAGGGGTTGTTGGTGGTTCCGTAGATGTCGTTGTAGCTCTGCCAGTCCCCGAGTCGCAGCGGGACGTTCGTTTTCCCGATGAAATGGGCACCGGCTGCCTTCAGGTGCTCGACAACCGTCGCATCGTTCAGGGCACGGTTGTCCCGTTGTTCCGGCACGCCCCACGTCGTGGGCAATCCAGCAACGTCGAAGGTTTCCTTGATCGTCATCGGGACGCCGTGCAGCGGTCCCAATAGGTGGCCCCGGGCAAGCGACGCGTCAGCCGATTTCGCCGCGTCCAGTGCGCGGTCGAAATCCCTGACCACGACGGCATTCAACACTTGATCGAACTGCTCGATGCGCTCGATGTAGTACCGGGTGAGTTCGAACGCGCCGACCTGTTTCCGCTGGATCAATTGCGCCAGGTCGGTCGCCGACGCAAAAGCCAACTCTCCCGATGCGAGGCCATCCTGCGCGGATGTCATGAAAGGGCCGCGGAATGGAACGGCCGTGCCGCCCGAGGTCCAAAGAAGTCGGGCCCGGAGATAGGATTCATGATTGCCCTGTCTGTAGCGCGGCGGCCTTCGATCAAGGGGTTTTGCCCCCAGATTCTTGCCTGCTTGCCCTGCAACACCGGAATTCTAGAGGAAACACAAAGGGCCGCAAGGGATGGCGGTTTCAACCGGTCTACGCGACGACCTGTCGATATCGCTCGTCTGAAACCGCAGCCAGCAACGGGCGCCCGCGACCGCACACGCCGTGCGTCAAAGAGTGTTCGCTGCACGGCGCTCGCGTCGGCGCCATGACTTCGCCGCGTACAACATGGCGATCGCCGCGCCGATCAAAAGGGCACCCGGGGCCAGGTACCTGCTGACCAGGCGCTCGAACGCATCGCGCGGAAGCCTGAAGTCGATCGGCACCGCCAGGCCGGTGAGTGGCGCGACGACGCCTTCGCCTTCGCCCTCCGGCCAGAACCGCATGCCGGTGACGGTGCCGCTGGCATCGCGCAGCACCTGCAGGCGATAGAGGCCATCGGGATACACGAATGTGTCGACGGTGATCGGAGTGAGTACAGAGCGCCTCCCGCCAGTGCGGTGGGCGGTCAGATGCCCGTCGACGACGCGCAACGTGCGTGTCGTATCCCGGTCGACGCGATACACGCCTTCGTACTGCTTGAGCACGGCAACGTCCACGACGACCGGTCTCACCGGCGGGTAAGGATCGCCCAGGGCGGCGGCCGCAAGGCGGCGCGCGATGATGTTGGGCTCATGCGCTGCAGCGGGCGTTTCGTCGTTCTGGAGTACAGCCACCGTGACATCCACGCCCGGCACATGGATCAGGAACGAACCGAAGCCTGCGATGCCGCCGCCGTGCTGCAACGCGGGGGTACCGCGCACTGTGGTCGTGAAGATGCCGTACCCGGCGTCATTGGCTTTCGCCTGGCCGACCGGTGTGATCATGCGCGCGTAGGTCGCAGGCTCGAGCACGTGGCCCCCGTGCAGGGCGCGGCTCAGGCGTGCGAGGTCGTCGACAGTCGAGACCAACGCGCCTGCGGCGTGGGGTTGGGTCATGCTTAGCCGCAGCGGAGGGGCCGGGAACCCACGGTTCGTGGTGTAGCCCTTGACCTGGTGCCGGGTGACGACGTGGTCGGCGCCGTATCCGGTATCGGTCATGCCGAACGGCTGGAACAGGGCCTCGTCCAGGTAGCGGTACCAGGGCTCGCCGCTTGCCGCCTCGATCACGGCACCGACGAGCACATAGCCGGAGTTGCTGTAGTTCCACCCGTCGCCCGGCGCGAAGTCCGGCGTTTCGTTCCTGAAGTAGTCGACCAGTTGCTCGGTCGTGACGTGGCGCTGGATCGGTCCGTCGAACGTCCCCGGAATGGAGGTGTAGTCCCTGATGCCCGAGGTATGGTTGAGCAGTTGCTCGATCGTGATGCGCGCCGCGTCCGGATAGGTCGGCAGGTACTTCGACAGCGGGTCATCCAGCGAGACCTTGCCGGCATCGACCAGCGTCAGCAGTCCGACCGCGGAGACCTGCTTGGTGACCGACGCAATGCGGAACCGGTCGCCCGGCGCGAGCGGCACGCCGGCCTCGACATCGGCCCTGCCACGGGCGCCCCGGTACAGCACCTCGTCCCCGCGCATGACGAGCACCGCCGCGCCCGGTCCGTCCGCGCGGTGCGCGTCCGCCAGCAGCGTGTCCGCATAGCGCGCGAACTCGTCAGGCGTGGGCGGCGTTGCGGCGGTCGCCGCCTGCCACGCCAACAAACCGATGAGGGCCAGCGTCGCGCCGATCATTCGCATGCGTCGAGATCCCTTCGCAAGATGCCGGACCGGCCCATGTCCGCAGCGTAGCCGTGAATGATACGGCCTGGAGCGCACGTGACAGCCGGAATTGCAGTCTCGGTTGCTGCAGTGCCGACACGCAACTGTCGGGTGCGACGAACCCATCCGGATGCCGCGATGACATCGGCTGCGCCCGGCGAGTTGCATGCACTTTCGCTTCGGGTCGAAAGCCGACAGCCGAACGCGACTCAGGCATCGGTGATTGCGGCGAGCGCTGCAGTCACCGCCGGACGCATCGCATCTCCCAGATGCGCATAGGCACGCTGGACTGCTGCGACGAAACCGGCGTCGTCCGACAGCGGCGCGAACACCGCCTCGAGCGCGAGGAAGGCCGCGACGTCGGCGCGTGCATCGCCGTCGGCGGCGCGGCCGATGCCCGACAGCACGTCGGTCATCGGATCGACCAGCGCGACGCCGGCCTGCGCCTGCCGCCGTACGAAATGCATCCATGCCGCGATCGGCACGCACAGGCGGTCGATCGGACGGCCGGCGGCGAGGGCGTCCTGGATCGTGCCGACGAGGCGAACCGGAATCTTCTGCGAGCCGTCCCAGGCGATCTGCGACAGCAGGTGGCGGATGTCGGGATTGCGGAAGCGGGCGAGGATCGCGTCGATGTAGGTGTCGGGATCGAAGCCGGCCGGTGCATCGAGCGTCGGCGCGATGTCGTCGCGCATCAGCCGTTCCAGGAATCCGGCGAGCGCGGGGTCGCGCATCGCGTCGGCGACGGTCTCGATGTCCATCAGCGTGCCGAGATAGGCGAGCGCCGAATGCGGGCCGTTGAGCAGGCGCAGCTTGGCGCGGTCGAAGCCGGCGATGTCGTCGCTGAGCGTGACGCCGACGCGCTCGAACGCGGGCCGGCCGTTGCAGAACCGGTCCTCGACGACCCACTGGCTGTAGGGCTCGCGCTGGACCGGCCAGGCATCGACGACGCCGAGACGCGCGGCGACGCGATCGCGCACCGCGGCGTCGGTCGCCGGCGTGATGCTGTCGACCATCGAGCGCGGGAACGTCACCTCGCTCTCGATCCAGCGCGCGAGCGCGGGGTCGAGGATTTCGGCGTACTGCAGCACCGCGCGGCGCAGGCGGCCACCGTTGTCGGCGAGGTTGTCGCAGCTGAGCACGGTGTAAGGGGCCGTTCCGTGCGCGTGCCGCCGGGCGAGGCCGGCGACGACGTAGCCGATCGCGCTGACCGGGGCGTCCGGCGCGGCGAGGTCGTGCACGATGTCGGGATGCGCGAGATCGAGGCCGTCGCCGCCGAGGCAGTAGCCCTTCTCGGTGACGGTCAGCATGACCAGGCGCACGTCCGGATCGGCGAGCCGGTCGAGCACCGCGCCCTGCTCGTCGGGCGCGCACAGCACCTCGCGCAGCGCGCCGATCACGCGCAGCGTCGGCCCGCCGTCGAGCAGCGCCAGCGTGTACAGCCCGTCCTGCGGGCGCAGCGCATCGCGCACGTCGGGGCTGCGCAACGAGACGCCGCAGATCGCCCAGTCCGGATCGTCGGCGAGCACGTCGTCGATGTAGACCGCCTGGTGCGCGCGATGAAACGCACCGACGCCGAGATGGACGATGCCGATGCGCGTCGCCGCACGGTCGTAGGCCGGCTGCGCGACATCAGCCGGCAGCACGGCGAGGGTCGCATCGGACAGATGCGGCAGACCGGTCATCGTTCGTCCTTCGCGTAGGGCCCCAAGGTCGCGCCGACGAAGCCGCCGGCGTGGTCGGTGCTGAGGATCGTGCCGTCGGCGTCCTGCAGCAACCACTGCCAGTCGTCGTCGCCGGTCGCCCACGCGAACGAGATCCGGCCCTCGTCGCCGGTGATCTTCAGCCGCAGCTCGTCCGCCGCGCCGGCGGCACGCGCGGCGATGACTTCCGACGGTTGGCCTTCGCCGCTCGCGCGCTCGACGAACACCTCGGTGCCGTCGCGCGCGTCGCGCCGCACGCCGAGGAAATACCAGTGGTTGCCGCTCTGGAACGCGGCGAGCCCGGCGGCGACACCGGTCGTCGGCAGCGCCAGCGCGGTGCTGGCCTCGAACACCAGGTGCTGCTGGCGGCGCGCGAGGAACGACGGGTTCTGCCGCGTGTCGAGTCCTTCTCGCAGCGGCTGGATCGCGAGCCGGCCGGGGTGCGTGGCGAGGTCGGCCCAGTCCTGCTTCGGCACGCGGACGAACATCCATGCCTTGTCGAGTTGGGACGCATCGAACTCGTCGCGCCAGGTGAAGTTGCCCGACAGCGGCGCCTGGTCGGCGGGCCTGGTCATCCACGACGGTGCGGGCAGCACGTAGGGGATCGCCTCGTCCGTCGGCAGGATCGTCGGCCAGCCGTCGTTCCAGGTCACCGGCAGCAGGAAGGTCTCGCGGCCGGTGTTGTAGTGGCGCACGGCGTAGTTGCGGCTGGCGAGGAACACCGCCCACCAGCTGCCGTCGGGGCCTTCCACGAGGTCGGCGTGGCCGGCGTTGGTGATCGGCAGGTCGCGCTCGGGCGCCAGCGCACGCTGGGTCAGGATCGGGTTGCCCTCGTACGGGACGTAGGGACCCCGGACGTCGCGGCTGCGCAGCACCACCTGCGAATGCTGCGGGCCGGTGCCGCCCTCCGCGTTCGACAGCACGTACCAGCCGCCGACCTTGTAGATGTGCGGGCCTTCGATCCAGATCGGGTTCTCTTCCGGCTTGACGCCGCCGTCGACCAGCACCGTGCGCGGGCCGAACGGCTGCTTCGTCGCGATGTCGATCTGCTGCAGCCAGATCGCGCGATGTCCGTCGTAGCGCGCCGGGCCCGACGGCTCGTCGTTGTTGAGGATGTAGGCGCGGCCGTCGTCGTCGAAGAACAGCGACGGGTCGATGCCGCCGATGCCGGGCAGCCAGGCCGGGTCCGACCACGGTCCGGCGGGATCGGTCGCGGTGACGATGAAGTTGCCGCCGCTGTCGACCGCGGTGTTGACCACGTAGAAGGTGCCGTCGTGGTACTCGATCGCCGGCGCGAACACGCCGCGCGACAGGCCGAGGCCGTCGAAATCGAGCTGCTCCGGACGGTGGATCGCGTTGCCGACCTGGGTCCAGTGCACGAGGTCCTCGCTCTCGAACACCGGGATGCCGGGGAAGTAGGTGAATGTCGAGTGCACCAGGTAGAACCTGCCGCGTGCGGCGACGATGCTCGGATCGGAATGGAAGCCGGCGAGGATCGGATTGCGGAAATGGCCGTCGGGCAGCGGCGCGTCGAACGCGCGGTCGCGGCCGGTGTACTCGAACCAGTCGAAGAGGACGGGCGCAGGCTCTGCGTTTTGGGCGAAGGCCAGCGCGGGGAATGCGAGAAAAGCGAGGATGAGCGTGCGTCCCGCTCTTTTCGCGAAGAGCGCCCTCATCCGCCCCTTCGGGGCACCTTCTCCCCCAGGCGGGAGAAGGATTGATAGCGCCGCGGCAGTTCCAGGCCCCTCTCCCGCCTGCGGGAGAGGGGTTGGGGTGAGGGCGCCTTTTTTCATGGTGATCACCAGTCCCACATCGCGCCGTCTTCGAGGCGCGCGACCGGCAACTGCTTCGGCGAGTACGGATATTTCGCCGCCAGCGCCTCGTCGATGTCGACACCGTGGCCCGGCGTGTCGCCGACATGCAGGCGGCCGTCGCGGAACACATAGTCGTGCGGGAACACGGCGTCCGTCTCTTCGGCATGGATCATGTATTCCTGAATGCCGAAGTTCGGCACCCAGGTGTCGAAGTGCAGCGCGGCGCCCATCGTCACCGGCGACAGGTCGGTGGCGCCGTGGAAGCCGGTGCGCACCTGGTGCAGGCCCGCGAAATCCGCGAGGCGGCGGATGTGGGTGATGCCGCCGCCGTGGACGATCGTCGTGCGGATGTAGTCGATCAGCTGGTTCTCGATCAGGTGCTTGCAGTCCCAGATCGAGTTGAACACCTCGCCGACCGCGAGCGGCGTCACCGAGTGGCTGCGGATCAGTTCGAACGACTTCTGGTTCTCGGCGGGCGTCGCGTCCTCGAGCCAGAACAGCCGCGACCGCTCGACGTCGCGCGCGAGCCGCGCGGCCTCGATCGGCGTCAGCCGGTGATGGACGTCGTGCAGCAGCTCGACTGCGTTGCCGTGGTCGGCGCGCAGGCGCTCGAACAGCTTCGGCACCGTCTCCAGATATCGCGGCGTGTTCCACACCGTCTCCGTCGGGAGTTCGCTCTCGGCCGGCTCGTAGGGCTTGCCCTCGGTGGAGATGCCGTAGGCCTTCTTGACGCCCGGCACGCCGCACTGCGCGCGCACGGCGAGGAAGCCCTTCTCGATATAGCGGCCGACCTCGTCGCTGGCCTCGTCGATGTCGCGGCCGTTGGCATGCGCGTAGACCAGCGCGCCCTCGCGCGAGCGGCCGCCGAGCAGCTGGTACAGCGGCAGGCCGGACATCTTGCCGAGGATGTCCCACAGCGCGACGTCGACCGCGGCGATCGCGGTCATCGTCACCGGACCGCGGCGCCAGTACGCGCCGCGGTACAGGAATTGCCAGGTGTCCTCGATGCGGCCGGCGTCGCGGCCGATCAGGTTCGGCACGACGTGGTCCTGCAGGTACGAGGCGACGGCGAGCTCGCGGCCGTTGAGCGTCGCGTCGCCGAGGCCGGTCACGCCCGAGCGCGTGGTGATCTTCAGCGTGACGAAGTTGCGGCCCGGGCAGGTGACGATGACCCTGGCCTCGACGATTTCTCGGTCGCGGGTGGAGCTGTGGCGGGTGGCTTCGGTCTGGGTTGGTGTTGTCATGAGGATGGCTCTGGATGCGGTGTGTCGTGCGGAGACTCGCGCGGCCCTGCCCTTTGCGGGAGGAGGTGGCGCGAAGCGCCGGATGAGGGCGCGTTCGCGCCTGCGGCGCCCCATCCGCCTTCGGCACCTTCCACCCGTGAAGGGCGCAATGCCCGCACGCGGGAGAAGGAAAGAACAAAAACTCAGCGAATCTCGATCTCGAACGGCCCCGCCGGCAGGCCGGCGCCGTCGAACAGGTTGACCAGCGGGTTGTCGGCCCAGGCGTGGCGTACGCGCACCGGCGCCGGGACATCGGCGGCGCGCAGGCGCACGCGGTCGCCGTCGAGCGTGGCGTCGGCCCAGCGACAACTGTCCGCCGCCACGCCGCACAGTTCGAAACCGATCGGACCGTCGCCGCCATAGGCGACGAGCCCGTCGGTGACGTCGTCGAACGCGACCGTCACCGCATCGCCGTCGCGCCGCGCCGACGCCGGCACCGGACCCGTCGGTGGCAGCGCCTCGCCATGGACGGCATGGCGCGCGGCGCGCGCGAGGCGGCGGCCGAGTTCCTGCTTGTTCGGCGGATGGATGTCGTAGCGGTCGCCGATGTCGATGGTCACCGCGAGCGCGCTGCGCGGATCTTCTACAGCGACGGCACGCTGGGCCTCGCGCAGCGCCGCCCAGTCGCTGTCACCTGGCGCGTGCCTCGGCGCGCCATGGTTCGCGAGCTGCACGACCAGCAGCGGCAGGTCGGCGCCGAAGCGCGCGCGCCAGTCGCCGCGCAGCGCACGCAGCAGGTCGGCGTACTGCCCGGCCTCGAAGGTGTTCGACTCGCCCTGGTACCACAGCGCGCCGCGCAGGCCGTAGCGCCCGAGCGGCGCGATCATGCCGTTGTGCAGCGTCGACAGGCCGGCTGCGCTCTGCCACGGCGCGCGCGGTGGCGAGCCGGTCTCCGGCGGCACCTGCCGCCAGCTCCAGCCGGCGTCGAGCGGCGCGCTGCTGCCGTCGGCGAAACGCAATGCATGCAGCGAAGCGGGACCGGCGAGGCCGCCGTCGCGATAGGTGTCGAGCACGTTGACGACGACGACGTTGTCGCCGGCGCGCAGCAGGCCGGATGGCAGCCGGTAGGCGCGCGCATCGCCGGCACCGTAGGTGCTGCCGACGGCACGGCCGTTGACCCAGGTCATGTCGATCTCGTCGGCCGGACCGAGCGCGAGCACGGCGTCCTGCGCGGCCTGCGCGGCGGTCAGCGCCACCGTCGTGCGGTACCAGACCATGCCGTCGAACGCGGCCAGTTCCGGCACGCCCCAGCGCTCCCACGCGCCGAGCTGCACAGGCGCGGCGCGCCAGGTTCCAGGCGGCGTGCCGTCCGCCTGCCACGGCGTGTCATCAGTGGTGATGCCCGGACGCTCCGACCACCAGCGCTGCCACAACTCACCCCAGTCGCCGACCGCGGCCACCGGATCGGCGGCATAGCGGGCGAGCACGTCGAGTTCGGCGTCGTAGCCGCCGGTCGCGCGCAGCGCGTCGGCGCTGGACCAGGCCTGGATCCGCGAGCCGCCCCAGGCCGCGTTGATCAGGCCCATCGGCACGTCGACGGTCTTCTGCAGTTCGCGCGCGAAGTAGAAGCACGCGGCGGAGAAGTCGCGCAGCGTGTCCGGCGTGACCGTGCGCCACTGCGCGGATGCGGCGAAGCTCTCCTGCGGCGTCGCGCTGCCGGTCTGGGGAATCGTCAGCAGCCGGATCGTGTCGCTGTCGGCGCCGGCGATCTCGGCGCGCGCGTCGAGCGAACGCCAGACCTGCAGTTCCATGTTCGACTGGCCCGAGCACAGCCAGACGTCGCCGACCAGCACGTCGTCGACCGTCTGCACCGCGTCGCCGGCGCGCACGCTCAGCGTGTACGGACCGCCGGCCCGCGACGCGGGCAGTTGCGCGTTCCAGCGGCCGTCGTCGTCGGCGCGCGCGCGGGCGCGGTTGCCGGCGAATGCGACGCGCACGTCCGAGCCCGGCGACGCATGGCCCCAGACGCGGATCGGCTGGTCGCGCTGCAGCACCGCGTGCTGCTGGAACATGGGGTGGAGCAGCGACATGTTGCTGTCCTGCTCCACCGCGTGGGCGAACGGCGCGAGCGCGAGGAGGATGACGGCGACGCTTGTCCTCATTCGCCTGAGGCGAAGACGGCAACCCGCAACGGAACCGGATTTCACCGCCCGTCTCCCGGCGCATACGGGAATTCCAGCGCCTTGTAGTACTCGAGCGGATGCGGCGGCGGTGCTTCGCCCGCCGGCAGCGGACGGGCGGAGAAGGTCTGGAAGTAGGCGATGCTGGCATCGCGCCACCACTGCGCCTCCTGCTGCTGGATCGCGAGGAATGCGGCGACCTGCGCATGGCGTTCGGCGTCGATGCGGCCGTCGAGGCCGGCCCACGTCTCTCGCATCCCGGCGACCGTGTCGACGCCGCGCGTGTAGCGGTGCACCAGTTCGTCCCACAGCGGGCGACCGGACTGCATGCGGTGGTCCCAGGGCACGTGGTGGAACCACAGCAGGAATTCCTCCGGCACGCGCGTCACGTCGCCGAAGACCTCGGCGACCGGCGGCGCGTACTGCGCGACGGCGTCGCTGCCGGTCGCGGTGCGGTCGAAGCCGATGCCGTCCCGCGTCGCGCGATGGAAGTACACCGACGTCCAGTCGGCGCGCGGCCCGCCCTCGACCCACGGGCCCGGCCCGTAGTGGTGGCCACGGCCCATCAGATGGTGCAGGCCGAACGCGCCGGTGTAGTCCACCACCGCCTCGCGCGAGGCCATCATCATGTCGACGACCGGCTCGACCACCGCCGGATCGTTGGAGAACGTCATCCGTACCCATTCCGCGGCGATGTCGCGCGACGACAGCTCCGGATTCCACGCCAGGCGCCCGAAGGCGTACCAGTTGGCCTGGTCGAAATGCGAGCCGCTCCAGTTGCGGTCGCTGCCGATGTTGGCGACGCCGGCGATGCCGGTGAGTCGCTGCCCGTGCAGCGACCCGTCGAGCACCTTCGTCACCGTCGCGCCCTCACCCGCCACCTGCGTGTCGGCGCGCAGCACCTCCTCGTACAGCGGGCCCTTGTAGACCAGATGCGTCGCGAAGCCGAGGTATTCCTTGGTGATCTGGAATTCCATCATCAGCGGCGTTTTCGGCATCGCGCCGAACAGCGGGTGGAAGGGTTCGCGCGGCTGGAAGTCGATCGCGCCGTTCTTGACCTGCACCAGCACGTTGTCGCGGAACTCGCCGTCGTGCGGCACGAATTCGGTGTATGCCTGCTTGGCGCGGTCGTCGGGTTCCTCGTCGGAATAGACGAACGCGCGCCACATCACGATGCCGCCGTGCGGCGCCATCGCATCGGCGAGCATGTTGGCGCCGGCCGCATGCGAGCGGCCGTAATCCTGCGGACCCGGCTGTCCTTCGGAGTTGGCCTTGACGAGGAAGCCGCCGAAGTCGGGGACCAGCGCATAGATCTCGTCGGCCTTCGCGCGCCACCAGCGCTGCACGGCCGCGTCGGTCGGATCGGCGGTCTCGAGCCCGCCGATCTCGATCGGCGCACTGAACCGCGCACTGAGATACACGCGGATGCCGTACGGCCGCAGCACGCCGGCCACCGCGGCGACCTTCTCCAGGTACATCGGCGTCAGGATCTGCGCGTTCGCGTTGACGTTGTTGAGCACCGTGCCGTTGATGCCGAGCGAGGCATTGGCGCGCGCGTAGTCGGTGTAGCGCGGATCGAGCCAGCCCGGCAGCCGGTGCCAGTCCCAGATCGACTGTCCGGAATAGCCACGCTCGACATGGCGATCGAGGTTGTCCCAGTGGTTGAGCACGCGCACCGCGAGCCGCGGTGTCTCGCGGATGTCGAGTGCGTCGAAGGGCTGGCCGGTCTGCAGCAGCCGCAGCACGTGGAACGCGCCGTACAGCGCACCGACGTCGTCGTTGGCGGCGACGACCGTCGCGGCATGGCCGTCGACCGTCGTGCTGCGGATCAGGTAGCCCTCGCGCCCCAGGTCGTCCAGGTCCAGTCGCAGCCGCGCGATCTGGGGCGACGAGGCCGGCGTGCCGACGAGCAGCGCGCCGCGCGCGGTGACCGAGGCGACCACCGGCGGCGCCGCGCCGAGCAGGCCCCGGAGGCCGCGATCCAGTTCGCTGCGCGTGGCGGCCTGTACCGGCGAGCCGGCGCCCGTCACGAGCTGGGTGACATGCGCTATGCGGGACTGCGCGGCCGCGGCGTCCGCCGGCGCATAGCGCAGCCAGAGGTCGTAACCGTCCTCGGCCTGCACGGCCGGCGCGCCGCCCAGGATCGCGAGCCCGCACAGGACCCATCCCATCGCCCGCGTGCGCATGGAACGGGACGCGCCGGCTGAACGGGGTAGCGTTAACATCATCGACATATGATTCCCTGTACGGAAACGGTTTTCATGCACATGGTCCCGGCCCGCGCGGCGGGCCATGCCCCGTCCGGCAAGTGAAGGAACGAGCGTTGGAAAAGACGAAGAAATCGGTCCGCCGCAAGACCCGCGGCGTCACCATCGCCGAGGTGGCCGCGCTGGCGGGCGTGTCGCCGATGACCATTTCCCGCGTGATCAACGGCCAGGGCAAGGTGCGCGACGCCACCCGCGAGCGCGTCATGCGCGCGGTGGAAAAACTCAACTACACCCCCAACCTCGCCGCCAGTTCGCTCGCCGCCGCGCAGCACACGCGTATCGCGCTGGTCTACACCAATCCCAGCGGCGCCTACCTGCGCGAACTGCTGGTGGGTCTGCTGCGCGTGGCCTCGGGCACCGCGATCCAGCTGGTCATCGACTACTGGGACGAACGCGATGCCGACGCCGAGCGCAAGGCCGCGCGTGCGCTGGCCAAGCGCGTGGATGGCGTGATCCTGCCGCCGCCGCTGTGCGAATCGCGCGCCGCGGTGACCGAGTTCGTGCGCGCCGGCGTGCCGGTGGTCGCGATCGCGTCCGGGCACTTCAGCGACGACATCTCCTGCGTGCGCATCGACGACTTCGGCGCCGGCAAGGAGATCGCCGAACATCTGATCGAACAGGGCCACACGCGGATCGCCTGCATCAAGGGCCGGGCCGACCTCAGTGCGACGGCGCGGCGCTTCCAGGGTTTCAAGGCCGCGCTGGACGAAGCCGGCATCGTGCTCGATGCCGCGCTCGTGCAGCAGGGCGACTACACCTACCGTTCGGGGCTCACGGCCACGGAGAAACTGCTCGCACTGCGCAAGCCGCCCAGCGCGATCTTCGCCAGCAACGACGACATGGCCGCCGCCGCGATCTCGGTCGCCCACCGGCGCGGCCTCGACGTGCCGCGCGACCTGTCGGTGGTGGGCTTCGACGACAGTTCCGCCGCGACGACCGTGTGGCCGGAACTGACCACGATCCACCAGCCCATCGCCTCGATGGCCAACGCGGCGATCGAGGTCCTGGTGCGCGGCATCCGCCGCAACGACAGCAGCACGCGCGTGCTGACCGACCACGTCGTCGCGCACCGGTTGATCCTGCGCGATTCGGTCGCCGCGCCGCGCCGTTCGAAATAGCCGGCGCACACGCGACATTCCGGCCGCCACGCATCCGGAAATCGATCCGGTATGTGCGTTGGCGGCCGTCATCGACATGGGGTCGAAACCTCAGCGCAGCAGGTACTGGTTGAGCAGGTTCTCGTAGGCTTCCTGGCGGCCGCTGCGCTGCTGCGGCTCGCCGGCCTTCGACGCGATCGCGTGCAGCGTCTCCAGCGACAGCGTGCCGTTCTCGAACGCCTGGCCGTCGCCGCTGTCGAAGCTGGCATAGCGGTCCTTGCGCCACTGCTCCCACGGCGAGTCGTTCAACAGCCCGTGCGCGACCTCGAGGCCGCGCGCGAACGCGTCCATGCCGCCGATGTGGGCGATGAACAGGTCTTCCATGTCGGTCGACTCGCGACGCGGCTTGGCGTCGAAATTCAGGCCGCCCTCGAGCCCGCCCTGGCGCAGCACGACGAGCATCGCGCCGACGGTGTCGTAGAGATCGGTCGGGAACTGGTCGGTGTCCCAGCCGTTCTGCGCGTTGCCGCGGTTGGCGTCGATGCTGCCGAGCAGGCCGTGATCGCTGGCCACCTGCAGGTCGTGCTCGAAGGTGTGGCCCGACAGCGTCGCGTGGTTGGCCTCGATGTTGAGCTTGAAGTCCTTGTCGAGGCCGTGCTGCTGCAGGAAGCCAGCGACGGTCGCGCTGTCGAAGTCGTACTGGTGCTTCATCGGCTCCATCGGCTTGGGCTCGATGAGGAAGTTGCCCTTGAGCCCGATGCTGCGGCCGTAGTCGCGCGCCATCGTCAGGAAACGCGCGAAATGCGCGAGCTCGCGCTTCATGTCGGTGTTGTGCAGCGAGGCATAGCCTTCGCGACCACCCCAGAACACGTAGTGTTCGCCGCCCAGTTCCACCGTCGCCTCGAGCGCGGCCTTGACCTGCACCGCCGCGCGCGCGACGACCGCGAAGTCCGGATTGGTCGACGCACCGTTCATGTAGCGCGGGTGCGAGAACAGGTTCGCCGTGCCCCACAGCAGCTGCATGCCGGTCGACTGCTGGCGCTCCTTCGCGAGCGCCACCATGTGCTTGAGGTTCTTCTCGTACTCGCCGATGTCGTCGGCATCCGGCGACAGGTCGATGTCGTGGAAGCACCAGTACGGCACGCCGAGCTTGGTGAAGAACTCGAACGCGGCGTCGAGCTTGGCTTCGGCCGCCGCGAGCGCCGCGCCGCCCTCCCACGGGAAATGCCGCGTGCCCGGACCGAACGGATCCTGGCCCGCGTTGCAGAACGTGTGCCAGTAGCAGACCGCGAAGCGCAGGTGCTCGGCCATCGTCTTGCCGCCGATCGTCCGCTTCGCGTCGTAGATCTTGAACGCCAGCGGGTTGTCGGAGTCGCGGCCCTCGAAGGGAATGGAGCCGATGCCGGGGAAGTATTCCTTGGCGCCGATGAAAGGTTGCGTGCTCATGTCGGGTCTCGTGTGGGGCGTGAAGAGTGTCGGGTTCTGTGGGAGCGGCCTCGGCCACGATGCATCTGCCCGGGAAGGCGGGCATCGCGGCCGAGGCCGCTTCAACGGGTCATGACGCGGTCGGCGGCGCGGCATACATCGGACGCACCGCCTCGAGATGACGCAGGAAACGCTGGTACGGCGCGCGGTAGGCCTGCGCGCGCGCGGGATCGGGCGTGCACGACATCGCCGGATCGGCGGCGACGTGCGTAGACGCGAGCTCGGCCAGCGAGGTCGTGTCGCCCTGTGCGCGTTTCAGCGACCACAGTGCCTGCAACGCCGCGCCGAAGGCCGCGCTCTCGACCTGCGCTGGCACGTCGACCGGCAGGTCGAACACGTCGGCGACCATCTGCCGCCACGCCGCGCTGTTGGCGCCGCCGCCGGTCAGCGCGATGCGGTCGAAGCGCATGCCGGCGCCGACGAATGCGTCGTAGCCGTACTTCAGGCTGTAGGTCGCGCCTTCCATCGCCGCGCGGTAGACGTGCGCCTCGCGCATGTTGTGCGGACCCAGCCCGGCCAGCACGCCCTTGCCCAGCGGCAGGTCGGGCGTGCGTTCGCCGTTGAGGAACGGCAGGAAGGTCAGGCCGTCGGCGCCAGGCGGCGTCGCGTCGATGCGCGCGTCGCCGTCGCGCGTGCTGAAGCCGAACATCTTCCCGATCTGTTCGGTCACCACGGTGCAGTTCATCGTGCAGATCAGCGGCAGCCAGCCGCCGCTCGACGAACAGAACGCCGCCCATGCGCCACCGGCGTCGACGATCGGCCGGTTGGCATACGCGAACAGCGTGCCGGACGTACCCAGGCTCATCGCCAGGCGGCCCTCGGCGACGACGCCGGTACCGATCGCGGCCATCATGTTGTCGCCGCCGCCGGCTGCGATGCGCGTGCCGGCCGACAGCCCGAGTTCGCTCGCGATCGCGGCCGACACCGGAAACAGCGCGTCCGGCTCGACCAGCGGCGGCAGGCAGTCGGCGAGATCGCGGGCGTCGTCGGTCGCGTCCAGCATCGTCTTCGACCACTGCCGCGTGCGCACGTCGAGCCAGCCGGTGCCGGAGGCATCGCCGTGTTCGCAATAGCGCTCGCCGGTCAGCACGAAATTCAGATAGTCGTGCGGCAGCAGGATCGTCGCGAGCTTTTCGTAGACCTCGGGCCGGTGCCGGCGCGTCCACGGCAGTTTGGATGCGGTGTAGCCGGCGAGGATCGGATTGCCCGCCACCTCGATGCAGCGCGCCGCGCCACCGGCCGCGTCCATGATCTCGCCGCATTCGGCGCTGGTGCTGGTGTCGCACCACAGCTTGGCCGGACCCAGCACCTCGCCTGCCGCATCGACCGGCACGAAGCCGTGCTGCTGTCCGGACACGCCCAGCGCCGCGATGCGGTGGCGGATGCCGACATCCACCGCATTGAAGCAGTCGCGCATCGCATCCACCCACGCGGCCGGGTGCTGTTCGCGGCTGCCGTCGTCACCGCTGGTCAGGTCCAGCGGCGCACTGGCGCTGGCGATCACGCGTCGCGCCTCGGCGTCGTAGACCACCAGTTTGACGCTCTGCGTGCCTGCATCGAGGCCTGCGACGACGGTCATGGCAGGCGACCGCCACACGGAAGGTTAGCGCTACCATTCCGGGGGCTGAAAAAAACGCAACGCGTTGGATCGTGTGACGGCATGGGCGCAATGGGCGGGCAATCGACGATGGATGCACTCTAGCAGCAGTTCGAAAATAGGCTTGCTGCGCTGCGGAAAGCGTCGTCCTAGTCCGCCGTGTGCGTCTCGCGTCACCAGGGGATCGCGGCGCCGCGTTCCGGCATCCTCAGCCGACCGGATCCGACCACACCGCGAACTCGTTGCCGCTCGGCTCGGCGAAGTGGAAGCGCCGGCCGCCGGGAAATCCGAAGACCGGCTTGAGGATCGTGCCGCCAGCAGCCTCCACCTTCGCCAGCGTCTCTTCGATCCGTGCGCTGTAGAACACCAGCAGCGCACTGCCCGCCTCGCTGCGCGCCTGCAGGTCCGCGCGGTAGAAGCCGCCGTCGAGGACTTCATCGGAGAACGCGATGTAGTCCGGACCATAGTCCTCAAAGCTCCAGCCGAAGGCCTGCACGAAGAACTGCTTCGTCGCGTCGAGGTCGCGGGCGGGGAACTCGACGTAGTTGAGTTTTTCGTGGGCGGGCATGGCACGTTTCCTCGGCGACAGGTGCCGATCATGCCGGATCGACGGCCAAGCGGTGAACCCTGCGGATCAGGTGCCGTGGAGCTTCGCGTATGCAAGCCAGAGCGCACCGCCCAGCATCGCCAGTCCGGTACCGCACACCAGGATCGCTTCCAGCACGCCGGCCTCCTCGTAGTCACGGAGGGCCGCGTGCGGAAACCGCCCCAAGGTCAGCACGCGCCAGACCGGCCAGCCGAGCCCCCACGCGATGGTCAGCACAAGGAAGTCCCACGCCAGCCACAGCAGAAAGCGCAGGATCAGGTACAGCGGCCGCCAGGTGAAGTCGGTGAGGTCCAAGTCCATGCGTGCGCTCCGGGCGCCTCGTGCGCCCCTGCGGCGAGTGTACGGGGCATCGAGTCGTACGGTCGGGATGACTCAGTTCCGAGCGCGCAGCAGCCGCCGCGCTTCCCACAGGTTCTTCGCCGGCACGATTACTCCGGCCTCGAACGGCGTGAACACAACGGTCATCACCAGCATCGGGGCCAGTCCGATCGTCCGCGCCCGCGGATCGAGCGCCCGGCACAGCCTGTGCACGCGTGCCGCATGGAGCAGCACTGGTGGCACGGTCACCAGCGCCAGCAACAGGGCGACCTTCAGGCCGATGCCGCCGCGGTGCAGCCATGCGGCGACGCACATCGTGGCGAGCCAGAAAGTGTGCAGCAGCCAGGCGCGGCGCAGCAGCACGCATGCACGCGTCAGCATCTCGACCACCTCGCTGCGGCTCGCTTGCACATCGGGAACGGTTGCGCGTCCAGATGAGTTCGGCTTGACCATGTGGCTACCCGACATGCCAGGCCACCAGGCGCTCCGCCGGAACCAGGCACACCACCGCAAGAACCACACCCGCAAGCCGGGCACCACCCCACGCGCCGCGCGTCCGGAACACATACCAGGGCAGATGGATCGGCCGGGCGAGATACAGCAGGAATCCGAAGTCGAACGGCCGCTCGATCCTCGTGTCGCCGCGGCTGTCGGCGATGATCCACATCGGCATCATGAAACCCATCGCCAGAAACCAGAGGGTCGCAAGACCTTCGGCGAACCAGCCGTACCGCACGAACGCGAAGACGTCGGCGACTGCCACAAGCCCACTCATTCCGCACAGCGCGACCAGGATTCGAGTCGCAGAACGCCCCATGCTGTTCTCCAAGGCCCTATGCGGACATGCTTCGCTTTCGCCTTCCGAATTCTGGCACCAGGTATTTCTTCTTGCACGGCGCCGCGTGCCCGTCGCCCCACCGGTGCGCTAGGCCCGCAGCGTCGCCCCGCCGTCGACATACAGATCGCTCATCGCGATGTGCCCGGCCTGGTCGGACAGCAGGAACATCACCGCGTTCGCGATGTCGTCGGGCTCGGCGAGCTTGCCCAGCGGGATGCCGCTCTTGAAGGTGTCGAGCGTGCCGGCGATGGTGCGGGCCTCGCCGCCGGCATCGGTCCACATGCCGGTCTGCATCGGCGTGCGCGTCGAGCCCGGGGCGACGATGTTGCAGCGGATGCCGAGCGGCGCGAGTTCGAGGCCGAGACAGCGCACGAACATCGTCGTCGCGGCCTTCGACGCGGCGTAGGCCGCCATGTTCTGGCGCGGGATGCCGGCGGCATTGCTGCTGACGGTGACCATCGCGCCGCGGCGGCGCGGCGCCATCACGCGGGCCACGGCCTGGGACACGTGGAAGACGCCGTCGGTGTTGACGGCGAAGGTGCGCCGCCATTCTTCGGCGGTGAGGTCGAGGACCGATGCGGTCGACAGGATGCCGGCGACGTTGACGACAAGGTCGATGGGGCCGAGGTCGGCTTCGATTCTTGCAACGAGGGCGTCGACGGCGGGGGCGTCGGTGACGTCGAGGGCGTGGGGATGGATCGCTGCGAGGCCTGCCCTCACCCCAACCCCTCTCCCAAAGGGAGAGGGGCTCGAATCAAGCGGGCTTTGTCCTTCAAGCCCCTCTCCCTTTGGGAGAGGGGTTGGGGTGAGGGCCGCATCAGCCTGCGCGATGTGTCCGGACGCGCCCACCACAACCGGCGCGTCCCGATCCGTCGCGACGACCGTCGCGCCACTCGCATGCAGCAGCCGCACCACCGCCGCCCCGATGCCGCCGGCCGCGCCGGTGACGAGGGCGATCTTGCCGTCGAAGCCTGTGAGATGCATGGAGTTCTGTTCCCGGAATGTCGAATGCGTGGATGGACGTGATGGTTTCGAAGAGATCAGCCCACGTCGAATGCTGCCAGCCGCGCATCGAGCAAGGGCGCGACCCGTGCTGTGGCGTCACGGCCGGTCAGCTCAGCATGCAGGAACGGCAGTTCGATCGATTCGACATGCGCAGCGTGCGCGTCCCACAGCGACGACTGCAGTTGCGGGCGGTCGGCATGGTCGTTGCCGGCGCGCACGTGCAGCAGCGTGCCGTCGAAGCGCGTGTGGTGGTGCAGGCGCACGAGGCGGTTGGTGTCGGTGACCGCGCGGACGACGCCGTCGAGCACCGCGCCCGGCAGATTGCCGAGCGCACTGTCGCCGCGGCGCAGGAACTCGACGATGGCGGCGCGTGTGCGCAGTTCCGGATACGCGTCCGGGTCGTAACCGGCAATCGCCAGCAGCGCGCGCAGGGCGGCGACGGCATCGGGCTCGGGCTCGGCGCGCCAGACCTCGGCCGGATACGCGTCGAGCAATGCGAGCACGCCGACGTCGCGGCCGATGCCGCGCAGGTGCACCGCCATCGCCTGGGCGAGGATGCCGCCGACCGACCAGCCCAGCAGATGCACGGGACCATCGGGCTGCAACGCGACGACACGCGCGGCGTACTCGGCCGCCAGCGCATCGATGCTGCCGGGCAGCGGCTGCGCGAGATCGAGCGCCGGCGACTGCAGACCGTACACGCTGCGCGCAGGCGCGAGTGCGCGCGCGAGTTCGCGATAGCACCATGCGATGCCGCCGGCCGGATGCACGACAAACACGGGCGCACGCGATGGTTCGCCCTGCGCGAGCGCGATCACCGGCGCCAGGCCGTGGTCGGGATCGGTGCCCTCGCCCGCATCGAGCACAGCGGCGAGGCCTTCGACGGTCGGCGTCGCGAACAATGCACCGAGCCCCGGGTCGCGGCCGAAGCGCTGCTGGATCGCGAGCAGCAAATGCACGGCGAGCAACGAATCGCCACCGAGCGCGAAGAAGTCCGCATCCGCGCCGACGCGTTCGATGCCCAGCGCGTCGGCGAACAGCGTGGCGACTGTGGTTTCGGTCGGCGTGCGCGGCGCGATGAAGGCACCGGCCTCGAACGCAGGTGCAGGCAGCGCGTCGCGATCGAGCTTGCCGTTCGCGGTCACCGGCCAGTCGGTGAGCGCGACGAACGCCGACGGCACCATGTAGTCGGGCAGCTGCGCGGCGACGAATGCCCGCAGCGCCGCGGTGTCGAAATCGGCCGTGGCCTGCAGATAGCCGACCAGGCGCCGGTCGCCGGCGCGGTCCTCGCGTACGATGACCGCCGCCTGCGAGGCGAACCCGCTGGCGACGATGGCGGCTTCGATCTCGCCCAGCTCGATGCGCAGGCCACGCAGTTTGACCTGGTGGTCGCTGCGACCGAGGAATTCGACGGCGCCGTCACCGCGCCAGCGCGCGAGATCGCCGGTGCGGTAGATGCGCTCGCCGGGCAGGTGCGGATCGTCGAGGAAGCGCTCGGCGGTCAGATCGTCGCGGCCCAGATAGCCGCGCGCCAGCTGCACGCCGCCGAGATACAGGTCGCCGACGACCCTGGCCGGAAGGGCACGCATGCGCGCATCGAGCACGTACAGCCGCGTGTTCCAGACCGGGAAGCCGATCGGCACCGGACGCGAGATGTCATCCGCGCTCGCGGGCCAGAAGCTGACGTCGACCGCGGCTTCGGTCGGGCCGTAGAGGTTGTGCAGTTCCGCGTCGACGGTCGCATGGAAGCGATCGCGCAGGTCGGCGTCGAGCGCCTCGCCGCTGACGAATACGCGACGCGTCGACAGACCGCGCGCTTCGGGCGCGGCGAGGAACGCGGCAAGCATCGACGGCACGAAATGCAGCGTGGTGATGCCCGCCTCGCGGATCAGCCGTGCGATCGCGACCGGATCGCGGTGCGCATCCGGCGGTGCGACGACCAGCGTGGCCCCGGCAAGCAGCGGCAGGAAGAATTCCCAGACCGAGACGTCGAACGTCGACGGCGTCTTCTGCAGGATACGGTCGGAGGCATCGATGCCGTAATGCGTGCGCATCCACTCGAGGCGGTTGACGATCGCGCGGTGTTCGACGACGACACCCTTGGGCTCGCCGGTCGAGCCGGAGGTGTAGATCACGTAGGCCGCGTGCTGCGGGGCGACAGCCTGCAGCGCGGTGGCGTCTACCACTTGCGGCCAGTTGCGCGGCGCAAGACGAAGCACGTCGTCCGGCCACTCGATTCCATCGTCGTCCTGCGCGAGCAGCGCGACCGGCTGCGCGGACCGCAGGATGCGCGCGCGGCGCTCGATCGGATGCGCGAGGTCCATCGGCAGATAGGCCGCGCCGGCGCGGAGTACGGCGACCAATGCGACGACCAGCTCGATCGAGCGCGGCAGCGCGACCGCGACGACGGTGTCGGCACCTGCGCCGCGCGCATGCAGCGCCTGCGCGAGTGCGCAGCTGCGCGTATCGAGCTCCCGGTACGTCAGCGTCTCGTCGCCGAACACCAGTGCCGGTGCGTCGGGTGTCGCCGACATCGAGGTTTCGATCAGCGCGACCAGGGTAGTGTCCGGCACCGGGTGCGCGGTCGCATTGAATTCGAACAATGTGCGCGCGGCCTCTGCCGGTGTCGCCAGCGGCACGTCGTCGAGGCGCGCGTCCGCCTGCACGGCGAGTTCGAACGCAGACGCGAGGAAGGTGCGCAGCCGCGTCGCGTGCGCCGCGACGTCGGCTGACGCATACAGATCGGGGTTGGCCTCGATCTCCAGATCGAGCGCCTGTGTGCCGTCACCGCGGAAGCCGAGCGTGATGTCGTCGACCGGGCCGGTGCCGAGGATCTCCATCGACACGCGCGTGCCGGCCAGCACCGCAGGCCGATAGAACGGCTGCACATTGATCAGCGGGCCATGCAGGCGACGCTGGCCGCCGATCAGACCGAGATCACGCCGCAGCTGTTCGCCGCGGTACCGCCCGTGCCGGCGGCCGCGCAGCAGGGCGCGGACCATCGTCTGCATGAAGTCCGCGATGCGCGCATCCGGCAGCGCCGGCACGCGCAGCGGCAGCACGTTCATGGCCATCGCCGGCACCCGCGCCGACGCGCTGCCGAGCCGCCCCATGAACGGCACGCCGACGACCGCCTCGCCCTGCCCGCCGAAGCGCTGGCAGTAGGCGGCGGTCAGTGCGGTCAGCACGTCCGGCCAAGGCTGGCCGAGCGCTGTCGCCGCGCGCGCGAGGCCATCGCGGAAGTCCGCATCGAGCGCTTCGACGTGGCGCAGGCAATCAGGCGCGGCGTGGGCGAAGCCGCCGCCGAGACCCGAGGCGGCCGGCATGCCGGTCAGCGTGTCCCGCCAGTACGCCGCATCGGTCGCGCGCTTGTCCGACGCGCGATAGGACGCATCCTCGGCCAGCACACCGTCAAGCGATGCGAAGGCCGCACCGGCCGCCGCGTCTGCGTACAAGGCGCAGACACGCTCGGTCAGCAGCGCCATGCCGTAGCCGTCGGTCGCGAGGTGGTGCACGCGCAGATACCAGACGAAACGGTCACCGCCGAGCACGTACAGCCGCTGCAGCGCGAGACGATCGCGCGCGGGGTCGACCGGCGACAGTCGGTCGCGCGACATCGCCGCACGCGCGGCGGCTTCGGGCACCGCTTCGGCCGACAGGTCGACGATGTCCAGATGCGGCACGTGACCAGCGTCGATCCACTGGATCGGACCCTCGGCGGTCTCGCGCATGCGCAAGGCTAGCGCCGGCGCCTCGGCGACGGCCTGGTTCGCCGCCCGCACGAACGCATCGACATCCAGCGCGCCGTCGATCCACAGCGCGTGCGCGGTGTTGAACGCCGGGTTGTCGGGTGCCAGCCGCTGCGCGTACCAGAGCCCGGCCTGCGCTTCGGTCAGCGGCCGGCCCGTGTCCGACACGGACGCGTCGGCTTCGACAAAGAGTGCCGACACGGTCATCCGGCTTGAGGCGTGTCGCGCTGCAGGCCCTGCACCACCTGCCACCAGCCGGCGAGCGTGGTGTGCTCGGCGAGATGCGAGAACTCCAGCGCGATGCCGTGCTCACCCCAGGCCATCACCAGGCCCAGGACGCGCATCGAGTCGAGGCCGAGGTCCATCAGGTTGTCGTCGTCGCCCACGTCCTCGGGCGCTTCGCCGACGAGCTTGGCGACATCGGCGCGCATGCGCGCGAGGGTCAGGGGTCCGGTGCGGTCCACGGTCACTGCAGCATCTCCAGAAGTCGGTCGGTGGTCAGCGGCACGCCGCAGGTGCGCGCGATCCAGTGCAGCGCGAGGTCGTGGTCGGCGCGCGAGAAATCGGCGACGGCATCGGCGACGACGAAGGTCTCGATGTCGCGCTGGAAGGCCTCGGTCGCCGTCGACAGCACGCCGATGTGCGCGTAGACGCCGGTGATCAACAGCTGGTCGCGACCGCGCGCGCGCATCAGCGTGTCGAGGTTGCTGCGCTGGAATGCGCTGTAGCGATGCTTGACCAGCACGTGATCGCCGTCGGCCGGCGTGAGCGCATCGATGATCATCTCGTGTTCGGGAATCGCCTGCATGCCCGGGCCCCAGAGATCGGCCTGCAGGCCGCGGTCGCGCCGGTCCTGATTGCCGCGCTGGGCGGTGTAGAACACCGGGATGCCGGCGCTGCGGCAATGCGCGAGCAGGCGCGCGAGGTTGTCGACCGCGGGTGCGAGCGGGGACTCGCCCTGCGCGAACGCGGCGAGGAAGTAGCGCTGCATGTCGTGGACGAGCAATGCGACGCGGGATGGTTCGGGCACCCATTGGCCACGTGCCGCCGGAGTTTCGGCGTCGGTGGGCAATGGATATGGGGAAATTTTGGGGAGGGCCATCTCTATTCGCTTGGCTTCGCTGTCTGGTGTCGTGGCACGCGCAGGGCGCAGGTCTTATCGACCGTCATTCCCGTGAAGGCGGGGTTTCCAACAGCCGAATGGCTGGTTATCCATGGACTTTCGGGCGTCAAAAGCAAAGTCCCTGGATTCCCGCGTTCGCGGGAATGACGGCTGGGAGTTTTCTGCGCGGCTATACATCACGAACCGTTCTGCTCTGCAAGAAACCCCGCGCGCAACTGCGCCCGCAACTCCCGTCGACTGATCTTGCCGACCGCAGTGGTCCCGAACGCATCCACGAACACGATCTGGTCCGGCACCTTGAACGCCGCCAGTCCACGGCCACGCACCCAGGCCTTGAGCTCGGCCGGCCGCGGCCTCTCGTCACCCGGAATCACGAACGCGCAGCTGCGCTCGCCGAGGAACTCGTCGGGAATCGACACCACCGCCGCATCGAACACCTGCGGGTGCGCGAGCAGGTGGTCCTCGATCTCCTCGGCCGAGATCTTCTCGCCGGCGCGGTTGATGTGGTCGGTCGCCCTGCCCTGCACGATCAGATGGCCGCTCGGCAGGCGCTGCACCATGTCGCCGGTGCGATAGAAGCCGTCGTCGGTGAACGCGCGCGCATTCGCCGCATCGTCGTTGTGGTAGCCGCGGACCGTGTACGGGCCGCGCGTCAGCAGATGACCGACCTCGCCATCGGCGACCGGCGCGCCCTGGTCGTCGACCACCCGCACCTCGTCGTCGGCGCTGATCGGCCGGCCCTGCGTGGTCAGCACCAGATCGTCGGCATCGTCGAGCCGCGTGTAGTTCACCAGGCCTTCGGCCATACCGAACACCTGCTGCAGCCTGCAGCCGAGCCCGGCGACGACGCGCCGCGCGGCCTCGGGCACGAGCTTGGCGCCGCCGACCTGCAGCACCTGCAGGCTCGACAGATCGTGCGACGTCCTGCCCGCAGCATCGACCCACAGCAGCGCCAGCGGCGGCACCAGACCGACGCAGGTCACGCGCTCAGCCGCGATCAGCGGGAACGCGGCATCGGGGCCCGGCCCGGGACTCAGCACCACGCGCGCGCCGGCATACAGCGCGCCGAAGAAGCCCGGCGAACTCATCGGGAAATTGTGCGCCGCCGGCAGCGCGACCATGTAGACGCTGTCCGCATCGATGCCGCACAGCGCGTTGCTGGCGCGGAAGCTGTAGATGTAATCGTCGTGGGTGCGCGGGATCAGCTTCGACAGGCCGGTGCTGCCGCCGGAGATCTGCAGGAATGCGACCGACTGCGGATCCGGATCGCCCGGCAGCGCGTCGCGCGGACCCTCGAGCGCGGCGACGGACACGAACTCCGCCGCGTCGCCGACGACGAACACGTGACGCACCGCCGGCACTTCGGCCTGCAGGTCGCGCGCGAGCGTGCGGTAGTCGAACGTCTCGTAACGCTCGGCGCAGACATAGGCGCTGGCCTCGGCCTTGCGCGCGAAATGCGCGACCTCGGTCAGGCGATGCGCGGGCAATGCGTAGACCGGCACCAGCTGCGCGCGGAACAGCGCAACGACCACGGCGATGAATTCCGGAATGTTGCCGAGCTGCACGACGACGCGGTCGCCCGGCGCCAAACCGCTCGCCAGCAGGCCGGCGGCGATGCGTCCGGCCTCGGCCCACAGCTGCGCGTAGGTCCACCGCGTGTCGCCGCCGACGACGGCGGTCGCGTCGGCGAAACGCGTCGCGCGCTCGCGCAGGAACCCGGGAAAGGTCTCGCCGCGCCAGTGGCCGGCCGCGCGGTAGCGCGCGACGAAATCGTCGGGCCAGGTCTGCCGCAGCGGCACGGTGTGTCGGGATGCATCGGTCATGCGGAACGGGTGTCCAGATGTGTCTTCAGGCCGCGCGCGCATCGTCGATACCGAGCGCGTTGCGCAGCGCCATGAACTTGGCCGCGGTCTCGTCGACTTCGAGCGCGGGCTGCGAGTCGGCCACGATACCGGCCCCGGCGAACAGGTGCATCGCGTGGCCCTGCACACGCGCGCAGCGGATCGCCACGTACCAGTCGCCATCGCCGGACGCATCGGTCCAGCCAACCGCGCCGGCATAGAAGCCGCGGTCGAAGGGTTCGAGTTCGCGGATCGCCTGCAACGCCGGCAGCCGCGGCGTGCCGCAGACGGCAGGCGTCGGATGCAGCACGCCGGCGAGCGTGGCCGACGAGATCTCCGCGGACTTCAGCGTGCCGGTGATGCGGGTCGCGAGGTGCCACATCGTCGCGGTCGCATGCAGCGACGGCCGCGGCGGCGCCTGCAGCTGGCTGCACAGTGGCGCGAGGCCGTCGAGGATCGCCTCGACGACGAAGCGGTGTTCGTGCAGATCCTTGTCCGAGGCCAGCAGCGCGTCTGTGCGACGGCGGTCCTCGGCCTCGTTGCCGACGCGGCGCGCGGATCCGGCCAGCGGATGCGAGACCACGGCGCGGCCGCGGCGCGAGACCAGCAGTTCCGGCGTCGCGCCGACCAGCCACGCAGGCGCCTCGCCCGGCGCGACCGGCAGCGGCACGACGTAGGTGGTCACGCTGGCATCGCTGCCGAGCTTGACCGCGAGCACGTGCGGATCGATCGGCGCCGCGCCTTCGACCCGCAGGCCGCGTGCGAGCACGACCTTGCGCAACGCGTCCTCGCCCGCGGGCGCATTGCGCAGCATGGCCACGCAACGCGCGACCGCATCGGCGTAGTCGGCCGCCGGCGGCAGTTCCGCCGCGGCGAACAGCGGGCCGAGCGTCGACGGCAATGCGCCGGTGCCGGGCGCGGAGAAACGCGCCGGCTGGTACAGCGCATCGTCGCAATGCGGATCGAACGGCAACGCGCCGGCCAGCAGGTCGGGACCGCTGCGCGGCGCGGCGAAGAAGCTCGCGACGCGTTCGCCGAGCGTCGCCGCGGGGCCCGCCGGCAGGCGCACCCGGATGCCGTCGGTCGCCAGGCGCCGGTCCGGCGCATGCAGCCGGAACAGGCTGGCGACATCGCCGGTCAGATCGCGCGCTTCGATGGCGCGGTTCGCGCTCATGCGGGCCGCCTCGCGTGTACCGCCGCGACCAGCGACAGCACCGCCAGCACGACGCCGACGAACAGGTACGGCGCCGCCGGCGACCCGCGATACAGCAGCGTGCCGAGCAGCGGACCGGCGACCATGCCCATGCCCTGCACCGCCGCGACCGTGCCCGCCGCGGCGCCCTGCTCGTGTGCCTCGACCGAATCGGCCGCCAGCGCCTGGAACGACGGGAACACGAAGCCCATGCCGAACGCGGCGAGTCCATATGCCGCCAGCAGCTGCCATTGCACGGCCACCAGCGCCGAAGACGCGAAGCCGACGCCGGAGACCAGCGCCCCGAACGCGATCCAGCGCGCCGGCGGCACGGTCTTGAAGCGCATCACCAGCGACTGGGCGAGGATCAGGCCGATACCGACCGCGGTCAGCGCCAGACCGGCCACGCGCGCGCCATCGGCCGGCGACAGCTGCAGGCGGTCGATCGCGAAGAAGCCGACAACGACCTGGGCGATCGTCACCGAGACCATCGCCGCGAACACGGTGAACACCGGCAGCCGCAGGCGCGGATCGGTCAGCGCCATCGCCGTCTTCGGCTTCCGGTGCAGCGTGTCCGGCGCCGGCGAATCGGGCAGCCGCCACCACAGCACGGCGAGCGCCAGCAGCGGCAACGCCGCGGCGATGTACAGCGCCAGCGCGATGCCGTGGAATGCGATCCAGCCCGCCGCGGCCGGTCCCAGCACCATGCCCAGCGCGTTCGCGGTGCCGAGCTTGGCCATCGCGCTGCCGCGTCGGCCGGGCGGCACTTCATCGGCGACCAGCGCGGCAGCGGTCGGCGGAATCGCCGCATAGAACAGGCCGATCAGCGCGCGCGTGCCCACCAGCACCACCACCGACAGCAGCACCGCCGGTGGCGCACGCAGCGCCGAATCGACGAACACCGCCATCGCGATGTAGACGACGGCGTAGCCGGCCAGTCCGGCGAGCATGACCCGGCGCCGGCCGATGCGGTCGCTCAGGCGGCCCCAGCGCCGCGCCGACAGCATCCACAGCACGCCGGCGGCCGTCACCGACAGACCCGCGTGCCATTCGGCCAGCCCCAGCAGGCGCACGACCGAGCCGACCACGGCGACGAAGGCCATCATCGCCATCGTGCCCACGAGGGCGGTGAACACCAGCGCCGGCAGGGCGGATGCGGTGGGGCGCGCAGTCGTCGCAGTGGACATCGGGCTCTCGGTTCACGGGGCCATTGCGCCAGGAGCGGCGCCGCCCGAGGCAGACGCGCAGCGAGGCCGGGGGCAATCGGAGCGGTAAATGATAACAGGTCGCATTTGACACGGGTCATCGGGCAGGTTGGAACGCTTCATTCCGCTGCGATGAAGTTATTGAGAATAATTCGCATTCATTTTATCATTCGGGCACGTCGTCCCAGACGCCCCTTCCCACATCACCGCCTGCCGCCGCCAAGGCGAGTTTCCAGCGCCGGAGTTTCCGCATGTCGCACGCCCCCCTGCACCGCACCGCCCTGTCCGCCTCGATCGCCCTGCTGCTGTCCGCCCCCGCATTGGCGCAGAGCGTGTCCGACGATGCCGGGCGCGACGCCACCGACCTCGATACCGTCCGCGTCACTGCAGAAGCCATCGCCCGCCAGGCGCTGGGCACCTCGGTGATCACTGTCGAGGACATCGAGCGCCGCCCGCCGGCGAACGACCTGTCGGAGCTGATCCGCACGATGCCGGGCGTGAATCTCACCGGCAACAGCTCGTCCGGCCAGTACGGCAACAACCGCCAGATCGACCTGCGCGGCATGGGCCCGGAGAACACGCTGATCCTCGTCGACGGCAAGCCGGTCGGCTCGCGCGACTCGATCCGCATGGGCCGCAGCGGCGAGCGCAACACCCGCGGCGACACCAACTGGGTGCCGGCCGAGGCGGTCGAGCGCATCGAAGTGCTGCGCGGTCCGGCCGCGGCGCGCTACGGCTCCGGCGCCTCGGGCGGCGTGGTCAACATCATCACCAAGCGTCCGACCGGCGATCTGACCGGCTCGCTGAGCCTGTTCGGCCAGGTGCCGCAGCACGGCGACGAAGGCGGCAGCCAGCGTGCCGGCGTGACCCTCAGCGGCCCGCTGACCGACGCGCTGTCGTTCCGCCTCTACGGCAACGTCAACAAGACCGAGGCCGATTCGCTCGATCTCAACGCGGACTTCCTGACCGACGTCGGCATCACCCCGCCCGCGGGCCGCGAAGGCGTCCGCAACAAGGACGTCAACGCCCTGCTGCGCTGGGATCTCAGCGACGCGCACGTCGTCGAGTTCGAGGCCGGCACCAGCCGCCAGGGCAACATCTACGCCGGCGACCGCGCGGTCAGCCTCGACGGCACCCCGCTGCTGACCGAACTGGCGAATTCCGGCGCCGAGACCAACCGCATGTACCGCAACAGCGGCGCGGTCACCCACCGCGGTGTCTGGGGCGACGCGTCGTCGCGGCTGACGCTCGCCTTCGAAGGCACCAACAACACGCGCCTCAACGAAGGCCTGGCCGGCGGGCCCGAAGGCAGCATCGGCAACGCGACCGCATGGTCGACCTCGCGCCTGCGCAACTACGCGATCGACGGCGAGGTGAACCTGCCGACGACGATCGGCGCGACCGAACACATCTGGACCGTCGGCTTCGAACATCGCGACAGCGAACTCGAGGATCCCTATTCGATGTCGCAGTCGGGCGGCAACGGCGGCGGCATTCCCGGGCTCGATCCGGACCGTGGTGGCGGCAAGGCCGATGCGCAGACGTCGGCGGTGTTCGTCGAGGACAACATCTATGCCGGCGAGCGCTGGATCCTGACCCCGGGCGTGCGCTTCGACCACCACAGCCAGTTCGGCAACAACGCCAGTCCCAGCCTCAACGTGCAGTTCGCACTGAGCGAAGACCTCAAGCTCAAGGGCGGCGTGGCACGCGCGTTCAAGGCGCCGAACCTCTACCAGTCGAACCCGAACTACCTGTACTACACGATGGGTTTCGGCTGCCCGGACAACTTCCCGAGCCTCGGTTCGGGCTGCTACATCCTCGGCAACGCCGATCTCGATGCCGAGACCAGCCTCAACAAGGAAATCGGCATCGAGTGGGCGCCGGTCTCCGGCCACCACGCCTCGCTGACGTACTTCCACAACGACTACAAGGACAAGGTGGTCGCCGGCTTCACGCCGGTCGGGCAGACGCCCGGCCTGCCCGGCCTGCAGCCCGCGCGCATCTTCCAGTGGGAGAACGCGCCCGAGGCCGTGGTGTCGGGTCTCGAGGGCAACGTCAATATTCCGCTGATCGGGATGCGCGGCAGCGTGTTGAAGTGGAACAACAACGTCACCTACATGATCGAGAACGAGAACAAGGTGACCGGCCAGCCGCTGTCGGTGATTCCGGAATACACAGTCAACACCTCGCTCGACTGGCAGGCGACCGATGCGCTGTCGCTGCTGCTGACCGGCACGTTCTACGGCCGCCAGGAACCGGCCACGCGCGACATGAACAACGACGACCGCTGCGCCGAGGCCGGTGCGGACTGCGTGTCCGTGCGCCAGGGGCGCGACCCGTACAACGTCTGGGGCATCGGCGCGCGCTATCGCATCACGCCGACGGTCAGCCTCGGCGGCGGCGTCAACAACCTGCTCGACAAGCGCCTGTTCCGCGAGTCCAACAGCCAGTACGCGGGCGCGGCGACCTACAACGAGCCGGGCCGTTCGTACTACGTCAGCATGAAAATCGGCTTCTGAGCCCCGCCGCACCTCGCCGGACCGCCTGCGGTCCGGCATCCATCCCGCGACGATCTGGACGCATCCGTCCCGTCGCACGAAGATCGGAAGCCCGCGCCCCACGATGTCCCGCATGCCTACCCGCAGATCCACCACCACCCGTCCGCTGCGCCTGGCCACGCTCGCCGCGGCCGCCGGCCTGCTGTTCGCGCTGCAGGCCGTGCCACAGACCGCCGCCGCGCAGCAGCGCGACCCGACGAAATCGATCACCGACACCGTCGCCAATCACGCGTCGCAGCACTACGCCTTCGAGCGCTTCGACATCACGAGCGCCGACGGCCAGCGCACCTGGCGCGTGCACGTCGCGGTGCCGAAGACCGCGGCGCCCGCCGAAGGCTGGCCGACGTTCTGGATGCTCGACGGCAATGCCGCGCTGATCGAATTCGACGAGGCGCTGCTGGCCGAACTCGCCGCGCAGCCGCTGCCGCATGCGCTGGTGTTCGTCGGCTACGCCAACGACCTGCGCATCGATTCCGACGCGCGCACCCGCGACTACACGCCGTTCGCCGGCGAGCGCCCGGTGCGCGACGGCGGCACGATCACCGGCGGCGGTGGCGCGGATGCGCTGCTCGAAGTCATCGAGCGGCAGGTCCGTCCCGAAGTCGAGCGCCGCGTCGCCACCGATCCGACGCGGCAGACGCTGTGGGGCCATTCGCTGGCCGGCCTGTTCGCGCTGCACGTGCTCTACACGCGCACCGGCGCGTTCGACACCTACGCGGCCGGCAGTCCGTCGCTGTGGTGGGGCGACGGCGCCTTGCTCGGCGCGCCCGAGCAGCGCTTCGTCGCCAACAACGCGGGGCACCGCGCGCGCGTGCTGATCGGCCTGGGCGAAGGCGAGCGCACGCGCCAGGTCGCGCACCGCGACCTCGACGATCCGCGCGTGCAGGTGCACCTGCGCCGGATCGAGGCCGCGCCGCCGGATTCGGCCGAGAAGCTCGCCCAGCGCCTGTCGGACGTCGACGGCCTGCAGGTCGAATACCGCGAGTTCCCCGAGCTGACCCACGGACCGATGTTCCGCGCGTCGCTGATGTGGGCGCTGCACGCGATCACCGGCGTCGCCGACCACAGCGACACGCCGAGCCATGCCGACGGCGTGGATCCGAACCGGTGAACGCACGCGCGGCGGACATCGACGGCTATGTGGCGGACGTCGATGCCACCTACCCGATGCATTTCCATCGCGAACAGATGCCGGCGTGGCTGCACGCCACCGCCACCGCGCTCGGCGTCCGCGCACCCGATCTCGCCCGGCCCTACCGCTGGTGCGAACTCGGCAGCGGCGCAGGCCTGACCGCGCTGGTCGCCGCGGCCTGCAATCCGTCGGGGCGCTTCACCGCGGTCGACGCCGATGCCGCGCAGATCACGCAGGCACGCGGCATCGCCGAACGCGCGGGCCTGGCCAACCTCGAATTCGTCCACGCCGATCTGCGCGAGTACGCGACGCAGACCGGCGAGGCCTTCGATTTCATCGTCTCGCACGGCCTCTGGGCCTGGGTGTCGGACGCGGTACGCGAGTCGATGCTCGCGATCGTCGACCGGCGTCTCGCAGCCGGCGGCCTGCTCGAGCTCGGCTACATGAGCCATCCCGGCGCTTCGCAGCTGCAGGGCGCGCAGCGCCTGCTGCACGAGGCCGGCCGCCATCTCGAAGGCGACGCGGCGTCGCGCAGCGCCACCGCGCTGTCGCTGCTGCGCGAGCTCGCCGACGGCGGCGCCGGCTTCTTCGCCGAGCATCCGGGCGCGACGCGCCAGCTCGATGCGATGGCGCGCGAGCCGGCCGCCTACATCGCCCACGAATTCCTCGGCGCGCACTGGCAGCCGCAGCACGTGGCCGACGTGATCCGCGCATTCGCCGGCGTCGGCTGCGGCTTCGTCGGCAGCGCGACGCCGATCGAGAACATCGATGCGCTGTCGATTCCCGGTCAGCTGCAGGCGCGTCTGCGCACGTTGCCGCCGGGCCCGCTGGCCGAGACCGCACGCGATCTCGCCCGCAACCAGAGCCTGCGCCGCGACCTGTTCCAGCGCGATGCGCGCCGGCTCGACGATGCCGCGCATCTGGACGCACTCGACGCGCTGGTGTTCGCCGCCCTGCCCGGCGCGCCGGCAACGCTCGAGGGCGATCTGCGCTTCGACACGCGCATCGGCCCGGTGACCGGCGCGCGTGCGCTGTTCGCGCCTGCGCTCGAGGCGCTCGCGCAGGGGCCGGTGTCGTTCGCCGACCTGCGCCTGCTCGCGCCCTACGACGCCGCGCCGGGCCTGCTCAACCAGGCGCTGCAGGCGCTGACGTGGGCGGGCTTCGCGCATGCCTGCCTGCCGTCCAGCCGCGATACCGCGGCCGATGCGCTGTCGCGTCAACTCTCACCGCTTCCGGGCGTTCCCGCGTTGGCATTGTTGCCGGCGATCGGGTCCGCCGCCCCACGCCAGGTGCCGCGATGACCATCGCCGCGCGCCCAGCACCCGTTGCGCCCGCACTACCCGCTGCTTCCTTCCGGCGATACGGAACGCCGGTCAAATCCACGCTCCAGGAGTTCGTCATGCAAAAGCTGTCCTCGCGTCGTCTGCGCCTCGCCGCCCTGTCCATCGCCCTGTGCGCCGCCGTCGGCGCCGCGGGTGCGCAGGGCTTCGGCCAGCCGGCCCTCGACTTCAAGGGTGCCGTGCGCGCCGCAAGCCCCGTGGTCAAGGCCGGCGACACGGTCGAGCTCGACGGTTCCGGCTTCCAGCCGGGCCAGACGGTCACGCTGCTGCGTGGCGAGACCGTGCTCAACGCCCAGCCCTGGACGGCCGATGCCGAAGGCCGCTTCAAGGGCAATGTGCAGATCCCGGCCGACGCCGTGACCGGTCGTCACCCGGTCGTCGTGCGCGCCGCCAACCCGGATGCCGCCGTCGTGTTCGATCTGAAGATCTCCAAGGACGTACCGCTGTCGGGCGCCGAGCGCTACGACGTGACCACCAACAAGCTGGTGCAGGGCCTGTACCAGGTCGCGCACAGCGAGGCATCCAATGCGCTGTTCGTGACGGCCGCGGTCGGGCGTCCGCCGGTCACCCGGTCGGAGCTGCTCAAGCTCGATCCCGACACGCTGGAGATCACCGCACGCGTCACGCCGGCCCAGGTCGAAGGCCAGACCGATGCGCGTGTCTACGCGGTCTACGGCGTGGCCGTCGACGACGTCAACGGCAATGTCTGGGTCACCAACACCCGCGACGACACGGTGGCCGTGTATCGCCAGTCGGACCTGTCGCTGGTCAAGCAGTTCGACAAGGGGGTCCTTCCGCACGGCCGCGACGTGGTCGTGGACACGAAGGACAACCGCGTCTGGGCCAGCGGTTTCGGAGGCGGCAAGTTCGTGGCCTTCGACGCGAAGACGTTCGAGGTGGTGCAGGACCTGACCGTCGCGTCGGCAGTGCGTGGCGAGGAGTTCGGTCCGATGGCGCTGACCCTCGACCGCGCCGCCGGCAAGCTCTATTCGGTGGGCCTGTCCACCGGCGAGGTGGTCGTGCTCGATGGCGCGACCGGCGCGGTGGACCGGATGTTCCGGTTCCCGTCCGTCAACGGCGGCATCGGTGTCGCGATCGATCCCGAGGGCCGTCGCCTCTACGTCGCGGCGCAGGGCAGCGACAACCTGGTGATCGCCAACGCCGACACCGGCGAGGTGCTGCACGACGTCTACGTCGGCGCCGGCGCCGTCTACGTCGCCTTCGATCCGCACAGCAAGCTCGCGTATGTCGCGAGCCGTGGCGCCGGCACGATCACGGCGGTCGATGCGAACGGCACCATCGTCGCGAACCTCGACGGCGGCACGTTCCCCAACCACGTGCTGCCGACCGGCAACGGCACGGTCTACGCGGTGAACAAGTCGCGCGGCGCCGAAGACCAGGACGGCGACCAGATCCGCCGGATCACGCCGAAAACCAACTAAAATCGGTGCCTCGCAGCGGCCGGACCCGGTCCGGCCGCTGCTTTTTTTGTCCGCCGCGATGGAAGTCCCGATGTCCGAACGCCGCCTCCGCGCCCCGCTGATCCTCGCCCTCGCCTGCGCGCTGGCCGCCTGCGCGCCTTCGTCGCCGGCGCCCGAGTCGACGGCGAACGGCACGGCATCGCCGCCGTCCGCGAACGCGGGCGACACCCTGCCCGAAGGCTGGCTGCGCGTCGCCGGCACCGACATCCCGCGCGTCGCCCGTTCGCAGCAGGACCTGCCCGCGACCGTGCGTTCCGACGATGGCGTCGAAGTCACCATCACCGACACCAGCCGCACGATCGTCGGCAACGACGACATCGTGATGGTCATGGAGTCCCTCGGTCTATCCGACCAGGTGTTCGCCGCGCCGACCAATGCGGTCACCGACACCGGCCGCTCTGCGCAACACCATTTCCTGTTCAACCGCACCACCGGCATCGAAGGCATCCTCAGCCTCGACGGCACCCTGTTCGTCGGCAACAGCCTGCGCCGCCACGGCAAGCTCGCGCAGCCGCTGCGCGATGCGGGCCAGACGCTGGTGATCGTCGACGAGCTGCAGCCGATTCCCGACAAGGTACGCAAGCTCGCAGCCGTGTTCGGCCATGCCGACGAAGGCGAGCAGCTCGCCGCCCAGGTGCAGCAGCAGCTCGACGAAGCCGCGCGCATCGCCGCCACCCACACGCGCAAGCCGCGCGTGATCCATGTCTCCGCCACCGGCGGCGGTGGTTCGCCGACCGTCGGCGGCGCCGATACCGCGGCCGCGGTGCTGATCCGCCTCGCCGGCGGCATCAATGTCGGCGACGAAGCCAAGGTCGCCAACTACTCGCAGCTCAGCAACGAGGGCATCGTCGCGGTCGAGCCCGAGGTGATCCTCGTCAGCGAGGACGACCTGCGCGTGTTCGGCGGGCAGGCCGGCCTGTGGAAGGCCTACCCGACGCTGAAGCAGACGCCGGCCGGCTTCGCCGATCGCGTCTGGGTGATGCCCGACACCCAGCTCAAGGTCAGCAGCATCGGCGGCGGCACCGGCGCGGTCGCGCTGGCGCAGGCGCTGGCCGCGCTGGCCGCCGAACTCGACACGCCGCCCGGCACATGACCGGAGCGGCGCGACGCACCGGCCTGGTCCGGCGACCGCCGGGCGGGCTGCTGTTCGTCGGCATGCTCGTGTTGCTGGCGGTCGTGATCGTGCTGTCGTTCGGCATCGGCCCGCTGCGTATTCCGCCCGGTGACGTGGTCCACGTGATCGCGCACAAGCTGGGCCTGGTCGACGCCGGCGCGCTGACCCAGCGCGACATCTCGGTGGTCTGGAACCTGCGCGTGCCGCGCGCGCTGCTGGCGGTGATCGTCGGCGCCTCGCTGGCGATGGCCGGCGCCGGCCTGCAGGGGCTGTTCGGCAATCCGCTGGCCGATCCGGGCATCGTCGGCGTGACCCATGGCGCGGCGCTCGGCGCGGTCTCGGCGATCGTGCTCGGCCTGACCGCCTTCGGCGCGTGGACGATTCCGGTCGCGGCCTTCCTCGGCGGCGCCGCGACGACGACGCTGATCTACGTGCTGGCGCGGCCGGACCGCGGCACCGGCACTGCGACGCTGCTGCTGGTCGGCATCGCGATCGCCGCCGCGTGCTCGGCGGCGATCGGTTTCTTCACCTACATCGCCGACGCCGACGAGCTGCAGTCGCTGGTGTTCTGGCAGATGGGCTCGCTGGCGATGGCGAACTGGAACTCGATGCTCGCCGCGCTGCCCGCGTTCGCGCTCGGCGCGATCGCACTGCGCGCGCTCGCGACGCCGCTCGACATGCTCGCGCTCGGCGAACGTCAGGCCCAGCACATCGGCCTCGACGTCAAACGCGCGCGTTTGATGCTGATCGCGGTCTGCGCACTGCTGGTCGGCTCGGCGGTCGCATTCGCGGGTGTCGTCGGCTTCGTCGGCCTCGTCGTGCCGCATTTCGTGCGCCTGCTCGCCGGCCCCGGCCACCGCTGGCTGGTGCCGCTGTCGGCGGTCGCCGGCGGCCTGCTGATCGTCGTCGCCGACACCGCCGCGCGCAGCCTCGATCCGCCGTCGGAAATTCCGCTGGGCCTGTTCTCGGCCGCGCTCGGCGCGCCGTTCTTCCTGTGGCTGGTGCTGCGCCGCCGGGGCACGGCATGAACCTGCCGGCCGATCCCGACCTCGCCCACGACGTGCTCGCACTCGACGACGTGACCGTGCGTATCGACGGCCGCGCGATCCTCGACGCGGTCGACCTGCGCTTCTCGCGCGGCACGCTGACCGCGCTGGTCGGCCCGAACGGCGCCGGCAAGTCGACCCTGCTCGCGGTCGCCAGTGGCGATCTCGTGCCGGCGTCCGGCCGCGTGCGCCTGTCGGGCGCCGAACTGCGCGACTGGAAAGCGCGCCCGCTCGCCCGCGAACGCAGCGTGCTGCCGCAGGACCACGCGGTGCGCTTCGGTTTCAGCGTGCGCGAGGTCGTCGCGATGGGCCGGCTGCCGCATCCGCCGTCACCGGACGCGGATGGCCGCATCGTCGATGCCGCACTGGCATCGGCCGACGTCACCCACCTCGCCGCGCGCGACGTGCAGACCCTGTCGGGCGGCGAATCCTCGCGCACCGCCTTCGCCCGCGTACTCGCCCAGACCACGCCGGTCGTGTTCCTCGACGAACCCACCGCCGCGCTCGATCTGCAGCATCAGGAAGCCGTGCTGCGCATCGCCCGCGGCCTCGCCGACGACGGCGCCTGCGTGATCGTCGTCCTGCACGACCTCAATCTCGCCGCCGGCCACGCCGACCGCATCGTCATGCTCCATGCCGGCCGCATCGCCGCCGACGGCACCCCACGCGACGTGCTGACGCAGGCGACGATCGAACGCGTCTATGCCCAGCCGGTCCTCGTGCTCGAACATCCGACCCGCGGCGTGCCGCTGGTTGTCAGCGATGATCCGCGTCCGGCGAACTGAATTCACTCTCTCTGCGCGATCCCGATTGATCGCGAACCATCCAGTTTTCGGCCACTCGGTGCGTTTCGCCGTACACCAGCATGTGACGGCATCAGTCGCCCGGTCTACGCCAGCCCGCGAAATCCAGAGCCCCTCTCCCTCCGGGAGAGGGGTTGGGGTGAGGGTGCTCTTCGCGATCCAGCGCCCGCTTCACTTGGCGCCACCCGGACCCCCGGCGCATCATCGGGTCGCCCCCCACCCGACCCGACGCATCCCGCACCCGGAGACCCGCGATGCCCACACCCGCCGGTTCCACGATCATCCCCTGCCTGCGCTACGACGACGCCCCGCGCATGATCGACTGGCTCTGCGAGGCCTTCGGCTTCGAAGCGCAGGCCGTCCACGCCGACGGCGACACCGTGCACCACGCCCAGCTGGTCTTCGGCAGCGGCATGCTCATGCTCGGCTCGACCCGGCGCGGCAGCGAATGGGGCGACCTGATCACCCAGCCGCGCGACATCGACGGCCGCACCACGCAGAGCCCCTGCGTCGTCGTCGCCGATGTCGATGCGCATTACGCGCGGGCGAAGGCCGCCGGCGCGGAGATCGTGCTGGACATTACCGACCAGCCCTACGGCGGCCGCGGCTATTCCTGTCGCGATCCGGAAGGCCACCTGTGGTGGTTCGGCAGCTACGACCCGTGGTCGGAATGACATCGCTTCCGTAGGAGCGCGCTCACGCGCGAAAGGGCTCTACTGGGAAAGCCGCTTCGCGCGCAAGCGCGCGCCCACACCAGCGATCAAGCGTCGCGCAGACGCGCCACGACCGGCGCGACCTGCGCCTGCCTGCCCAGCGCTTCGCCGACCTCCGCCAGCCGCTGCGCCAGTGCCTCCGCCTCGTCGGCGCGCAGTGTCGCGTGGCCGACCTTGCGGCCGTCGCGCGACGCCTTGCCGTAGTCGTGCCAGTGCCCGCCGGCCGTCGACAGCACGGCCGCGGCATCGGGCATCTCGCCGATCCAGTTGAGCATGCTGACCACGCCGCGCACGGCGGTATCGCCGAGCGGCAGGCCCAGCACCGCGCGCAAGTGGTTCTGGAACTGCGAGGTTTCGCTCCCTTCGATCGTCCAGTGCCCCGAGTTGTGCACGCGCGGCGCGAGTTCGTTGGCGAGCAACTCGCCGTCGCGGCAGAACAGTTCGAGTGCGAACACGCCGACGTAGCCGAGGCGCTCGGCGATCGCCCGTGCATGCGACAGCGCGGTCGCATGCAGCGACGCATCGACACGCGCGGGCGCCAAGCTCGCCGACAGCACGCCGTCGACATGCCAGTTCTCGGTCAGCGGCCAGGCGCGGAATTCGCCGTCGCGACCGCGCACGGCGACCACGCTGAGTTCGCGCTGGAACGCGACGAAACCCTCGAGGATCAGTCCGACGCTCGAAGCCTGCGCGCCGAGCGCGTCCCACGCCGCCTCGACATCGGCCGGCGACCTGATCCGGAACTGGCCTTTGCCGTCGTAGCCCAGGCGCCGGGTCTTGAGGATGCACGGCGTGCCGATGCGCGCGACCGCGTCATCGAGCTGCGCGCGCGTCGCGACGTCGGCGAAATCAGGCACCGGGATGTCGAGCTCGCGGAACAGGGTCTTCTCGGCGAGCCGGTCCTGGGTCAGCGCCAGCGCAGCGGGATTCGGAAACACCGGCACGCGCTCGTCGAGCCAGTGCGCGCTTTCCGCCGGCACGTTCTCGAAGTCGAAGGTCGCCACGTCCACCTTGCCGGCGAACTCGGCCAGCGCGGCCTCGTCGCGGTAGTCGCCGACCAGCAGCGGCGCGAACTGGCCGGCGCAGGCGTCGTCGGACGCGTCCATGACCAGGAACCGCAACCCCAGCGGCGCGCCCGACAGCGCGAGCATGCGGGCGAGCTGGCCGCCGCCAAGAATACCGACGGTCGTCATGCGCGAACCTGCTCAAGCGATGCAGATGCCCGGCGACCACGATCCCGCATGGCACCGACTCCCCCTCTCCCTCCGGGGTGAGGATGGCCTGCTGGCGCGGCACTGCCGCGCAGGCCGGCCGAACGCCCGGCGCGCTGCGCCGGGCCGGGGCGCGGATGGGGTGAGGGCGACAGACGCGCACGTCTGCCGATGCCGCTCGTCATGCGCGACCGGCTCATCGCCGCGGGTCGTCGTTGCCGGCGACGTCGTCGGTCTGGCGCTTGCGGAATTCGGCGAGCGCGGCAGCGACCGCAGCATCATCGGCAGCCAGCATCGCCGCGGCGAACAGGGCCGCATTGGCAGCGCCGGCATTGCCGATCGCGAACGTCGCCACCGGAATGCCGGCCGGCATCTGCACGATCGACAGCAGCGAATCCATGCCGTTGAGCGCCTTCGACTGCACCGGCACGCCGAGCACCGGCACCGCAGTCTTCGACGCCAGCATGCCCGGCAGGTGCGCCGCGCCACCGGCGCCGGCGATGATCGCGCGCAGGCCGCGCGATTGCGCGCTGGACGCGTAATCGAACAGCACGTCGGGCGTGCGGTGCGCGGAGACCACGCGGACTTCGTGGGGCACGCCGAGCTGCTCGAGCTTCTGCGCGGCGTGCTGCATCGTGTCCCAGTCGGATCGCGATCCCATCACGATGCCGACCTTCGGCGGAACGGAACTGGCGGTCATTGGGGGGTCCCCGGCCACAAAGACGCATTTTATCCGCCCCGGCGCCATCGTGCGCGCGCGCCGGCCGCGCATCCCCGGAATGCTACCCTTCCGGTCCGCTCCCGACGCCCGCACAAGACCGCCCATGGACCGCAAGCTGCTCGACATCCTCGTCTGCCCCGCCAGCCGCCAGCCGCTCGCGCTGCTCGACGCAGCGGGACTCGACGCGCTCAATGCGGCGATCGCCACGGGCTCGGCGCGACGCGAAGACGGTGCGGCGCAGGCGGGCCCGGTGCGCGAAGCGCTGATCACCCACGACCGCAAGCGCGTCTACCGCGTCGACGACGGCATCCCGGTGCTGCTGGTCGAAGAAGCCATCGGCACCGCGCAGATTCCCGACTTCCCGAAGTCATGAGCAGCGGCGACCGCTTCGGAACACCGCACGCGGCCGTCGAAGCCAATGTCGCCGCGGCGCTTTCGGAAGACATCGGCAGCGGCGACGTCACCGCCGCCCTGCTGCCCGACCATGCCGACATCGCCTATCTGCTGTGCAAGCAGGACGCGGTGGTCTGCGGGCGTCCCTGGTTCGATGCCTGCCACCGCGCGCTCGATCCCGACGTGCGCATCGACTGGCGCGTCGACGAGGGCGACCATGTCGCCGCAGGCACCGTGCTCGCGACGCTCGCCGGACGCGCGCGCGCGCTCGTCACTGCCGAGCGCACGTCGCTGAATTTCATGCAGACGCTGAGCGCGACCGCGACCGTCACCGCGCGCCACGTCGCGGCGGTCGCCGACACCGCCACCCGCATCCTCGATACCCGCAAGACCCTGCCCGGCCTGCGGCTGGCGCAGAAGTACGCCGTGCGCGTCGGCGGCGGCGGCAACCATCGCATCGCCCTCTACGACACGGTGATGCTCAAGGAGAACCACGTGCGCGCGGCCGGCGGCATCGCCGCAGCGGTCGAGGCCGCGCGCGCGCAGTTCCCCACATTGCCGCTGGTGATCGAGGTGGAAACCATGGACGAGCTGCGCGCCGCACTCGATGCCGGCTGCACCCGCGTGCTGATCGACGACTTCGACCGCGACCAGCGCCGCGAGGCGGTGCGCATCGCGCGCGATGCGCCGTACGCCGGGCGTATTCCGTTGGAGGTCTCGGGCAGCGTCGATTTCGACAGCCTGCGCGCGATCGCCGAGGACGGCGTGGACTACGTCTCGATCGGCGGCCTGACCAAGCACATCCACGCGATCGACCTGTCGCTCAAGCTCGGTCCACCGCCGGGCTGACGCAGGACCGGGTACACCTGCAGGAGCGCGCTCGCGCGCGATGGGACGTCCCGGGAAACGCAGCATCGCGCGCAAGCGCGCTCCCACATGAAATCTCCGCCACACTTGTAACCGGCCCGCCCCGCCGCCACAGTTCGCGCATGCCCGACTTTCCGACGATGATCTTCGTGATGCTGGCCGCGTTCGCCGCATTCCTGTGGTGGAGCGGCGCGCGCGCGGCTGCCGAGCGCGCCGGACAGCTCGGGCGCGAGGCCTGCGAACGGGCCGGCGTGCAATGGCTGGACCAGGCCGTGCACGCCCATTCGATGCGGCTGCGGCGCGGCGACGACGGACGCCTACGCGTCGAACGCAGCTTCCGGTTCGAATATTCCGAGGACGGGGTGCAGCGCCACATTGGACAGCTGGTGTTGCGTGGTGAACAGCTGGTGGCCTTCAGCGGCCCGACGCGTCCGCAGGCCGTGCCGATCCACTGGACCAGCTGAGATACCTGCGACCGCGCAGCCTGCAACTGACGCACTGACGTCCCGACCGCTTCCTGCCTACTTCACCACGCGCAGATGTCCGCGACGCGGCTCGGGAGGCGTGTCGCCATCCGGCGGATCATCGGGTCCCTCGCCATTGCCGTTGCCGTCGTCTTCCACCGCATGCAGCGCAGGCGCGCTGTCCTCGGCGTCGTCGCGCGGCTCGGAACCGGCGATCTCCTCCGGCAGCGCCATGCCCTGCCCGGTCTCGCGTGCATAGATCGCGAGCACCGCGCCCACGGGCACCAGCACCGACTGGCTGACGCCGCCGAAACGCGCGGAGAACCGCACGCTGTCGTTGTCCATCTCCAGCCGGCCGACCGCGCGGTCGGCGACGTTGAGCACGATGCGCCCGTCCTTGACCGCATGCGCCGGTACGCGCACGCCCGGCTGCCGCGCATCGACGAGGATGTGCGGGGTCATGCCGTTGTCGGCGATCCATTCGTAGAGCGCCCGCAGCAGGTACGGGCGATGGCTGGTCATCGGGGGCGGGCTGTCCGTCATGCGCGACAGTCTAGCCGTTGATCCCGTCTTTCAGGCGTGCACGACTGCACATGCGGCGGCCGCCGTCTACTCGGGCAGCGCGCGCAGCTGCCGCTCCTGCGGCGTCAGGCTGCGGACGAAGCCGGGGCTGCGGAAGATGCGGTTGCCGTAGTCCTCGATCGCCTTGGCGCCGTCCTTGGGCAGCGGGATGTCGAGCGCCTGCAGGCGCCAGACGATCGGCGCGACCGCGCAGTCGGCCAGGCTCATTTCCGGATTGAGGAAGAACTTGCTGGCCTTGAACAGCGGCACCGCCGCGGTCACCAGTTCCTTCAGGCGCTTGCGGCCGCTTTCGGCCTGGGCCTTGTTGCCCATCTGGATGGCCTGGACCTGCGGCACCCAGTCGTGCTCGATGCGCAGCATCGCCAGGCGCAGGCGCGCGCGCGACAGCGGATCGACCGGCATCAGCGGCGGATGCGGGTAGCGCTCGTCGAGATACTCGCTGACCACGCTCGCCGCGTAGAGCACCAGCTCGCGTTCGACCAGGGTCGGCACCGAATGGTAGGGGTTGAGGTCGATCAGATCCTCGGGAGGATTCTGCGCGTCCACCGGGACCATGTCGTAGTTCACGCCCTTGGCGGCCAGCACCAGGCGCGCACGATGACAGAGCACATCGTCGACAGAAGAGAACAGCGTCAGCACGTTTCGCATGGATGCACTCGCGGCCGTCGCCCGGCCTGTCCGGAGGCTGGAGTCCGCCAGCCCGGTGACGCCGCTCCTCGCGGACGGTCGTCGCGGTTTCCCGAGTCTCGCATTTCCCTGAGCCGGACGGCAATGGGCCGGATGGCACGCTGGAACTGCCCCCGGCATGGGCCGGGGACGGGATCGATCAGTGGACGTCGCGCCAGTATTCCTGCTTCAGCAGCCAGGCCAGGAACGTCAGCAGGGTCAGGAACAGCAGCACCCAGACGCCGAGCTGCTGGCGCTTGAGGGCGGCCGGTTCGCCGACGTATTCCAGGAACGTGGTGATGTCGCGGACGGTCTGGTCGAACTGGCGGGCGTCCTGGCTGCCGGGGCTGCCCAGCTCCAGATGCGCGACGACCGGCTCGCCGATGTCGTCGACGCCCTCGTGCACCGGACGCTGCAGGCCCTGCATCTCCCACAGCGGGTTGGGCATCGAGGCGTTCGGGAACAGCGTGTTGTTCCAGCCCAGCGGACGGGTCTCGTCGAGGTAGAACGACTTGAGGTAGGTGTAGACCCAGTCGCTGCCGCGCACGCGGGTGATCAGGCTCAGGTCCGGCGGCGCCTGGCCGAACCACTGCGCGCCCTGCTCGGCCGGCATCGACGACAGGATGTGTTCGCCATAGGCCGCGCCGGTGAGGTTGAGGTTGTTCATGACCTCGTCCTCGGTCAGGCCCAGGTCCTCGGCCATGCGCGAATAACGCATGAACTTCAGCGAATGGCAGCCGGCGCAGTAGTTCATGTACAGCTGCGCGCCGCGTTGCAGCGAGGCGCGGTCGCCGATGTCGGTGCCGGCCTGCTCGACCGGCCCGCCGGCGGCGGCGAACGCGCCGAACGACAGCAGCAGGCCCAGGGCGGCGGTGGCGACGCGCGCGAAGCACATGCGGGTGAAGGCGTGGTCAGTCATGCGTCGTCACCCGTTCCGGCACAGGCTTGGTCCGGTCCAGCGCGGTCCAGATCGGCATCGTGATGAAGAACCCGAAGTAGAGGAAGGTCAGCACGCGGCCGATGATCGTCTCCACCGGATCGGTTCCGGGACCGGCGCCGATCTTGCCCAGCCACACGAAGCACACCACCAGCACCGCGAGCATGATCTTGGTCAGCGGACCCCGGTAGCGGTGCGAGCGCACCTTGCAGCGGTCCAACCACGGCACCAGGAACAGGATCGCGATCGCGCCGAACATCACCAGCACGCCGCTGAGCTTGTGCGGCACCACGCGCAACATCGCGTAGTAGGGCGTGTAGTACCAGACCGGCTTGATGTGCTCGGGCGTCACCAGCTTGTTGGCCTCAGTGAAGTTGTCGTGCTCGAGGAACCAGCCGCCGAACGCCGGCGCGAAGAAGATGATGAAGGCCGCGATGATCAGGAAGAAGCAGACGTAGAAGCCGTCCTTGACCGAGTAGTACGGGTGGAACGGGATGCCGTCGGCCGGCGCGGTCGGTGACCAGCGGTTGCCCTTGGGACCGTACTTGATCTCGACGCCATCGGGATTGTTCGAACCCACCTCGTGCAACGCGCCCAGGTGCAGCACCACCAGCAGCAGCAGCACCAACGGCAGTGCGATCACGTGCAGCGCGAAAAAGCGGTTGAGCGTCGCGTCGCTGGGCAGGTAGTCGCCCATGATCCATTCGGTCAGGCCGTTGCCGATGACCGGGATCGCGCCGAACAGCGAGATGATGACCTTCGCGCCCCAGAACGACATCTGGCCCCACGGCAGCACGTAGCCGAGGAAGGCTTCGGCCATCAGCACCAGGTAGATCAGCATGCCGAGGATCCACACCAGCTCGCGCGGCTTCTTGTAGCTGCCGTACATCAGCCCGCGGAACATGTGGATGTAGACGACGATGAAGAACAGCGACGCACCGGTGGAGTGCATGTAGCGGATCAGCCAGCCCCACTCCACGTCGCGCATGATGTATTCGACCGACGCGAAGGCTTCCGCCGCGCTCGGCTTGTAGTGCATCGTCAGGAAGATGCCGGTCAGGATCTGGTTGACCAGCACGACCAGCGACAGCACGCCGAAGATGTACCAGATGTTGAAGTTCTTCGGCGCGTAGTACTCGGTCATGTGCTTGCGGTACATCGGCATCAATGCCGGTGCCCGCTCGTTGACCCAGTCGAAGACGCCGTTGGCGCCGCGGACGAGGATGTTGGCCATCAGGCGGCTCCCTCCGGATCGACGCCGATGACGAGCGTGTTGTCGTCGGCGTAGTAGTGCGGCGGCACGAGCAGGTTCGTCGGGGCGGGCACGCCGTCGTAGACGCGGCCGGCCATGTCGAACTTGGACTTGTGGCAGGGACAGAAATAGCCGCCCTTCCAGTTCGCGTCGAACGGCGCCGGGCGGATCTCGGCGACCATTTCCGGCGAGCAGCCCAGATGCGTGCACAGGCCGACCAGCACCGAGATGTCGGGCTTGATCGAGCGCAGCTCGGGGTTCGCTTCCAGCACGTAGGCCGGTTGCTGGTCGGGATTGCCGGACTCGGGATCCTTGAGCATGCCGTCGAGCGTCGGCAGCGCCTCGAGGATCGCTTTCGAGCGCTTGACGATCCAGATCGGCTGCCCGCGCCACTCGGCGATCAGGCGCTGGCCTTCCTGCAGTGCGCTGATGTCCACGGTCACCGGTGCGCCGGCGAGCTTGGCCCGGGCGCTGGGATTCCATGACTTGATGAACGGAATCGCGGTCACACCCGCGCCCACCGCTCCCACGACGAGGGTGCTCGCGGTCAGGAACCGGCGCCGCCCCTCATTGACTGGACCATCCCCAACAGGTCCGCTCACCGCTTCATCGACCATCCGGTACCCCGCCCTCTTTCGGTAGCTGTTGCGTACTGGCTGCCACGGACCGTTTCGCCCGCACGGGACGGATGGCCGCTCTTTATAGAGAGGCCCGAGTGTAGCGGAACCCTGAATCGACCGACAATCGATTTGCCGATGCCGTGTGCGGTCGCCGGCTCAGCGGCTCGCGAGTTGCCCGCGGTAGCGGTCGGCCAGCGTGCCGACGCGGACCACGTAGCGCTGGGTCTCGGCATACGGCGGCACCCCGCCATGGCGCTGCACGGCGCCTTCGCCGGCGTTGTAGCCGGCAGCGGCCAGAGTCAGATCGCCGTTGAAGCGCTTCAGCAGCCAGGCCAGGTACTCGACGCCGCCGCGGATGTTCTGCTCGGGATCGAAAGCATTGACCACGCCGAAGCGGGCCGCGGTGGCCGGCATCAGCTGCATCAGGCCCTGGGCGCCGGCGCGCGACAGCGCGTTGGGGTTGAACGCGGATTCGGCATGCATGATCGCGCGCACGATCGCTTCCTCGACGCCGAACTCGCGCGACGCCCGCGCCACCTCGTCGCGGTAGGCGTTCTCGTTGAGTCGCACGCTGCCGAAGTTCACGCCCGGCGCCGCGCCGCAGGCATAGCAGGTCTCGAAGAAGCTGTAGCGGATCGTGCGCACCGCGGCGACCTGCGCGCCACCTGCGGGTCGGCTGCTGCTGTAGTGGCGCACGCCGTCCTTCACGTACGAATAGACCTGGCCCTGCTGCAGGCGGCGCTGGCTCGCGCCCTGCTGCTGGCGCGCGGCCGGGGTGGCGGCCGATGCGGCTGGCGCGGGCGTGGCAGGCGCCGGCCTGGCGGATGCCTGCGCAGCCGCGGCGGTGCTGCCCATGAAGGTCGCGGGCGCGCCGCTGTCGACGTTGGATGGCGCGGTGGTCGGCGTCGCCGGCGCGGCGGCCGGTGCAGCCGTCCGAGTGCCGCTGGAACGCGGCGCGGCAGGCGCGCTGCTGACGATCCGGCAACTGGCACCACTGACGCGCTTGCTGACGTATTGCGGGATGCCGTCGCCGGAATCGCAGCGATACAGGGTGCTGCCGGCAACCGGAAAGGCCGCCAGCAGACCGAGTGTCGCGATGAGTCCCCATCCCCGTTTCACGACGCGGAGTGTCCAATGTTCGGCGTCGGTTGCCAAGTGCTTGATTGTGAACGCCGTGGACGCGAATCCGGCGCAGCGACCCGGACGCGTCCCTGGCGCTTCCCGGTACACTGCCCGCCCCATTCCAGCCATCCGGCCCGGACTCAACGCCGCGCCCCGGACATGCCATGACCCAGACCGCTTCCGCGGCGCCGAGCGCGCCCGTCTCCGAGATTCCGTCCCTAGCCGAAATGGCCCCGGCACTGCCGGCGCGCGGCACGCCCGGCGATGGCTCGCCATCGCGTGGAAAGCTCTTCATCCAGACCCACGGCTGCCAGATGAACGAGTACGACTCGGCCAAGATGGCCGACGTGCTCGCCGCCAGCGACGGCCTGGAGCTGACCGACAACGTCGAAGAAGCGGACATCGTGCTGGTCAACACCTGCTCGATCCGCGAGAAGGCGCAGGAGAAGGTCTTCAGCCAGCTCGGTCGCTGGAAGGCGCTCAAGAAGGATGGCAAGCCGGTGCTGATCGGCGTCGGCGGCTGCGTCGCGTCGCAGGAGGGCGAGGCGATCGTCAAGCGCGCGCCGTACGTGGACCTGGTGTTCGGCCCGCAGACCCTGCACCGCCTGCCCGAGCTGATCCGTGCCAAGCGCGAGAGCGGCCTGCCGCAGGTCGACATCAGCTTCCCCGAGATCGAGAAGTTCGACCGCCTGCCCGAACCGCGCGCCGAAGGCCCGACCGCGTTCGTGTCGATCATGGAAGGCTGCTCGAAGTACTGCTCGTTCTGCGTGGTGCCCTACACCCGCGGCACCGAGATCAGCCGGCCGTTCGAGGACGTGCTGGTGGAAGTGGTGCAGCTGGCCGGCCAGGGCGTGCGCGAGATCAACCTTCTGGGCCAGAACGTCAACGCCTACCGCGGCGACATGGGCGACGGCACGATCGCCGACCTCGGCCTGCTGATCCGCACGATCGCCGAAATCGACGGCGTCGACCGCATCCGCTTCACGACCTCGCATCCGCTGGAGTTTTCCGACTCGCTGGTCGAGGCCTACCGCGACGTGCCGCAGCTGGCGAACTACCTGCACCTGCCGGTGCAGGCGGGCAGCGACCGCATCCTGTCGGCGATGAAGCGCGGCTACACGGCGCTGGAGTTCAAGCAGAAGATCCGCAAGCTGCGCGCCGTCCGGCCGGACATCTCGATCTCCTCGGACTTCATCGTCGGGTTCCCCGGCGAGACCGAGGCCGATTTCGAGAAGACGATGAAGCTGATCGAGGACGTCGGCTTCGACCAGTCGTTCTCCTTCATCTATTCGCGCCGTCCCGGCACGCCGGCCTCCGACCTCGAGGATTCGGTGACCGCCGAGGAGAAGCACGCGCGGCTGTCGCGGCTGCAGGCGCACATCAACGCGCACGCGGCCGGCATTTCCGCCGCGATGGTCGGCAGCGTGCAGACCGTGCTGGTCGAAGGGCCATCGCGCAAGGATCCGAACGAGCTGACCGGCAAGACAGAGAACATGCGTTCGGTGAACTTCCCGGCGCCGGCGCGGCTGATCGGCCAGTTCGTCGACGTCGAGATCACCGCGGCATTGAGCAATTCGCTGCGCGGACGGATCGTGGTGCGCGAGGACGCCGGGGCCGCATGACCCGCCCCGCCCCGCCGTGCGGGATCCTTGCAAGAAAAGTCTCGTCATTCCCGCGGCCTCCAGCGGACGCATGTCCGTTCAAGCGGGAATGACGAAGTCGAGGCGTATCGGTGTGGGAGAGCGTTCTTGACCGTGTCCCCTGACGAACTCCACAGCGACGTAGCACCCCCACCGCTAGAATCCGCGCCATGACCAACGCCCTCCCCGAACGCACCTTCCTGCTCGAGCCCGCCGACGCCGAGCGCCTCGCCAACCTCGCCGGCCCCTTCGACGGCCATCTGCGCCAGGTCGAACTGCGCCTGGGCGTCGAGATCGCCAACCGCGGCAACATCTTCCGCGTCACCGGACGCGACGAGGCGATGCTCGACCGCACCGAGAAACTGCTCAAGGCGCTCTACGCCGAGAGCGAGGACGAGGTGTTCGACAGCCACGCGATCAACCTGCGGCTGAGCCCGGCGAACGTCGAAGAGGACTACACGCCGCAGGACGTCTCGGTGCGGGTCAAGCGCGGCACGATCCGCGGCCGCGGTCCCAACCAGGCCAAATACCTGCACAGGATCACCGGCCACGACATCAATTTCGGCATCGGCCCGGCCGGTACCGGCAAGACCTTCCTCGCGGTCGCGATGGCGGTCGAGGCGCTCAACGAATCCAAGGTGCAGCGCCTGATCCTGGTGCGCCCCGCGGTCGAGGCCGGCGAGAAGCTCGGCTTCCTGCCCGGCGATCTGACCCAGAAGGTCGATCCCTACCTGCGCCCGCTCTACGACGCGCTGTACGAGATGCTCGGCGTGGAAAAGGTCGCCAAGCTGCTCGAGCGCAACGTCATCGAGATCGCGCCGCTGGCCTACATGCGCGGGCGCACGCTCAACGATGCGTTCGTGATCCTCGACGAGGCGCAGAACACCACCATCGAACAGATGAAGATGTTCCTGACCCGGCTGGGCTTCGGCTCGACGGCGGTCGTGACCGGCGACCTCACCCAGATCGATCTGCCCAAGCACGTGAAGTCGGGCCTGCGCGATGCGATCGACGTGCTGCACGAGGTCGACGGCGTCAGCTTCACGTTCTTCGAGGCGCGCGACGTCGTGCGGCATCCGCTGGTCGCCCGCATCGTCAGCGCCTACGAGCGCCGCGACGCGTCCGACGCGGCGACCGGTCCGGTGACGCGCGGATGACGCAAGGCCCCACCCGTCTCGACGTCGCGATCGGCTATGCGCTGCCGCGCAAGGGCCTGCCCGCCGCCACGAGCTTCCGCAAGTGGACGGCCGCGGCGCTGGCCGGGCGCATCCGCGAGGCGGATCTCGCGATCCGCATCGTCGACGAGGACGAAGGCCGTGCGCTCAACCGCCACTACCGCGGCAAGGACTACGCGACCAACGTGCTGAGCTTCCCGGCCGAACTGCCGGAAGGCCTGCCCGAGGGCGTGCATCTGCCGCTGCTCGGCGACCTGGTGATCTGCGCACCGGTCGTCGCGCGCGAGGCCGCCGAACAGGCCAAGCCGCTGGGCGCGCATTACGCGCACCTCACCGTCCACGGCGTGCTGCATCTGCTGGGCTGGGACCACGAGGACGACAAGGACGCCGAGGCGATGGAGCAGCTCGAACGCGAGATCCTCGCCGGGCTCGGCATCGACGACCCCTACGCCGGCGAGGCGCCCTGACAAGGGCCTCCACGGCCGCCTGATAGACTGACGGCAAGGCCCATCCGGGCGATTCACGAACAAGCACCACGCCATGTCCGAGGACGACAGTCGACCCTCCCCCGCCTCCGAACCCCAGGAGCGCCGCCGCGGCTGGCTCGAGCGCCTGAGCTCGGCGATCTCCGGCGAGCCGAGCAACCGCGAGGACCTCGTGGAACTGCTCCGCGACACCCATGCCGACGGCCTGATCGATGCCGACACGCTGCGCATGTTCGAAGGTGCGCTGGGCATTTCCAGCAAGACGGTCGGTGACGTGATGGTGCCGCGCGCGCAGATGGTCGCGCTGCCGGCCGATGCGCCGTTCCTCGACCTGATGAAACAGGTCGTCGATTCCGGCCATTCGCGCTTCCCGGTGCACGGCGACGACAAGGACGAAATCCTCGGCATCCTGCTGGCCAAGGACCTGCTGCGCGGCGTGGTCGCCGACAACGGTCCGGGCACGATCCACGAGCTGCTGCGGCCGGCGGTGCTGATCCCCGAATCCAAGAAGCTCAACGTGTTGCTGCGCGAGTTCCGGCTGTCGCGCAACCACATGGCGATCGTCATCGACGAATACGGCGGCGTCGCCGGTCTGGTGACGATCGAGGACGTGCTCGAGGAGATCGTCGGCGAGATCGACGACGAGCACGATGATGCCGAGGATCCGAATGCCTTGATCGCGGCCCAGGCCGACGGCCAGTTCGCGGTCAGCGCATTGACCCCGATCTCCGATTTCAACGAGCGTTTCGGCGCCGATTTCGACGATGCCGAATACGACACCATCGGCGGCGTGATCACCGGCGCGATCGGGCACCTGCCCGAAGTCGGCGAGGAACTGACCCTCGGCCGCTTCGCGTTCCGGGTGACCGACGCCGACTCGCGGCGTCTGCACGCGCTGCACGTCAGCGTGCATGCCGAAGCCTGACCTGCGCGGGCCGGCACGCGTGTTCGCGCGTGCGCTGGCGTTGCTGTTGTGCCTGAGCCTGTGGCCGTTGCTCGCGGTCGCGCAGGACAGTGGCGTGCCGCGGATCGGCGTGGCGACGATGCAGCCCGGCGATGTGTTCTTCGAGCGCTTCGGCCACAACGCGCTGGTCGTCGACGATCCCGCCGAGCCCGTGCCGCTGTCGTACAACTTCGGTTTCTTCGATCCGACCGAGCCGGACTTCGTGCCGCGCTTCATCCGCGGCGACATGCGCTACATGCTCGCCGCGCTGCCGCTGGCCGACGATCTCGCCTACTACCGTGAGGTCGGCCGCGGTGTATCGATCCAGTGGCTGGATCTCGATCCCGCGCAGGCGCGCAGCCTCGCCGCGGCGCTGGCCGAGAACGCGAAGCCCGAGAACGCGCACTACCGCTACGACTACTTCACCGACAACTGCTCCACGCGCGTGCGCGACGCGATCGACACCGCGCTCGGCGGCGCGCTGCGCGGCCAGCTGCAGGGCCGCTCGCGCGGCAACACCTATCGCGGCGATGCGGTGCGGCTGGCGTCGCCGGCGCCGTGGATGTGGCTGGGCTTCGACATCGGCCTCGGGCCGGCGGCCGACCGTCCGAACGCACTGTGGGACGACGCCTTCGTGCCGATGCGGCTGGCCGACGCGCTGCGCAGCGCGCGCAACGTCGACGGCCGTCCGCTGGTGTCGGGCGAACAGGTCATCGTGCCGCACACGCAGGCGCCGGAACCCACCGAGCGCGCGCGCCTGCTGTGGCCGTGGCTGGTGGCAGGGCTCGTGCTGGGCGCATTGATCCTCGTGGCCGGCCGGTTCGCACCGCGCGCGGTGGCTGCGACGGCGTTGCCGTTCTGGACCGTGAGTGCCCTGCTCGGCGGCGTGATGCTGTTCCTGTGGCTGGGCAGCGAACACGGCTTCGCCTGGCGCAACCACAACCTGCTGCTGTTCAACCCGCTGTGCCTGCTGCTGCTGCCCGGCGGCTGGCGCATCGCGCGCGGACGCGCGCCGGGCGCGATGTTCGGCCGGGTGCTGGCCACCGTGCTGGTGTGTGGCGTCGTCGCGCTGTTCCTGCACTGGCTGCCGGTGCTGCCGCAGCGCAATGCGGCGTGGCTGTCGCTGCTGATGCCGGTGCATGTGGCGTTGTGGTTCGCGTTCCGCAGGCGGCACGCCCTGTAGGAGCGCGCTTGCGCGCGACGGGTCTTCCCGGGAGCGCCACATCGCGCGCAAGCGCGCTCCTGCAAGGCTCGCATCGCTGCATACGTATGCAGCCGACCCACGCGGAATCCGCGTGCAAGAATCCGGACGAACGCACGACTGACCGCGTCCGGGAGGGCGCCGCACGATGTCGAACCGTCTTGTCCGACTGCTGGCCGTCTCGATGGCCACACTGCTGCCTCTCGCGGTCTTCGCCGCCGAACCACGCGCGAGCGCGCGCGTCGCGTCCCCGGATGCGCGCATCGCCGTCGAGGTCACGACCGACAACGAAGGCCGCGCCAGCTACGCCGTCAGTCGTGACGGCCGCCCGGTGATCGCATCCTCGCGCCTGGGCCTGATGTTCACCGACACGCGCAAGTTCGAGCGCAACCTCGCGATTGTCGACCAGCAAACGCAGGCGCATGACGAACGCTGGGAGCAGCCCTGGGGCGAGCGGCGCGCGATGCGCGACCACCACAACGAACTTCGGGTCACGCTGGCCGAGGCCGCGGGACCGAAGCGACGCTTCGACGTCGTGTTCCGGGTGTTCGACGACGGCGTCGGCTTCCGCTACGACATCCCGAAACAGACCGGCCTCGATCATCTGTCGATCGCCGAGGAACTGACCGAGTTCGACATCGCCGATCCCGCGACCGCGTGGTGGATTCCCGCGTTCGAATGGAACCGCGAGGAATACATCTATCACCGCACGCCGGTCGAGGAAGTCGGCCAGGCGCAGACGCCGATCACCCTGCGCACCGGCGACGGCCTGCACCTGTCGATCCACGAGGCCGCGCTGGTCGACTACTCGGGCATGAACCTCGCGCGCGTCGACGGCCGCCGCTTCCGCGCCGCGCTGACGCCCGGCATCGGCGCGGCGAAGGTCGAGGTGGCCACGCCGTTCGCCACCCCCTGGCGCACGATCCAGATCGCCGACCGCGCCGGCGGCCTGGTCGAGTCGGGCCTGATCCTCAACCTCAACGCGCCCAATGCACTCGGCGACGTGTCATGGGTGCGGCCGATGAAGTACGTCGGCATCTGGTGGGAGATGCATCTCGACCGCAAGACCTGGGCGTCGGGCCCGAAACACGGCGCGACCACCGACCACGCGATGCGCTACATCGACTTCGCGGCGGCGAACGGTTTCGGCGGCGTGCTGGTCGAAGGCTGGAACGTCGGCTGGGATGGCGACTGGTTCGGCAACGGCGAGACTTTCAGCTTCACCCGGCCCTACCCCGATTTCGACATCGAAGCGGTGACCCGTCATGCACGCGAGAAAGGCGTGACTCTGATCGGCCATCACGAAACCTCGGGCCACGCCGCGCACTACGAAGCGCAGCTCGACGATGCGATGGCGCTCTACGGGCGTCTCGGCGTACAGGCGGTCAAGACCGGTTACGTCGCCGACGCCGGCCAGGCCAAGGTGCTCGGCGCAGACGGCACGCTGCACTACGCCTGGCACGAAGGCCAGGCGATGGTCCGCCATCACCAGAAGGTCGTCGAGGCCGCGGCGCAGCGGCACATCAGCGTCAACCCGCACGAACCGGTCAAGGACACCGGCCTGCGCCGCACCTATCCGAACCTGGTCACGCGCGAAGGTGCGCGCGGCATGGAGTACAACGCCTGGGGCCAGCCGGGCAATCCGCCCGAGCACGAGGCGACGCTGGTCTACACGCGCCTGCTCGCCGGGCCGATGGATTTCACCCCGGGCATCTTCGGCATGGACACCAAGTCCGGTACGGCGATGGCGACGACGCTGGCCAAGCAGCTCGCGCTCTACGTCGTGATCCACAGCCCGCTGCAGATGGCCGCCGACCTGCTCGAACATTACGAATCAAAGCCCGATGCGTTCCGGTTCGTCCGCGACGTGCCGGTGGACTGGGAGGACACCCGCGCGCTCGATGGCGCGGTCGGCGAATTCGCGGTGATCGCGCGCCGCGAGCGCGGCGGCGACGACTGGTATCTGGGCGCGGTGACCGACGACGCCGCGCGCACGGTCGCGGTGCCACTGGACTTCCTCGAAGCCGGCCGCCGCTACACCGCGCAGATCTACCGCGACGGCGAAGGCGCGGCCTGGCGCACCGATCCGCATGCGCTGGCCATCGAATCGCGCGAGGTCGGCGCCGGCGACACGCTCGAGCTGGCGATGGCGTCGGGCGGCGGACAGGCGATCCGCTTCGTCGCGCATTGATCTGTAGGGGTGCGCTCGCGCGTGATGAGGCTTTCCCTGCAGAGCGCCATCGCGCGCGAGCGCGCTCCTACGCAAGCCGGCGCTTGTCCGAGCGCGTCCACTGGCGGACGATGGCGCGATGCAGACCACGTTCGATCCAACGCCCGCCGCGGCCAACCCATCCTGCGTGGTCAACTGCGCGGTCTACGGACCGGACGGCAAGCGCGACGTGCTGCTCGACGAGATCGGCGAGGTGCTCGCGGTCGACGACGGCAGCTTCGTGTGGATCGGCCTCTACGAGCCCGACGCCGACGTGCTGGCGCAGTTGCAGGCCGAATTCTCCCTGCACGACCTCGCGATCGAGGATGCGGGCAAGGCGCACCAGCGGCCGAAGATCGAGGCCTACGGCGATTCGCTGTTCATCGTCGCCAACACCGCGCAGGCGATCGACGAGCGCATCGCCTACGGCGAGACCCACATCTTCCTCGGTGCACGCTACCTGGTGACGGTGCGCCACGGCGCATCGCTGTCGTACGCACCGGCGCGCCAGCGCATCGAACGCGAACCGGCGCTGCTGGAAATGGGTGCGCCGGCGGCGCTGTACGCGGTGCTCGATGCGATCGTCGACAACTACCTGCCGATCGTCGACGACTTCAAGGCCACGCTCAACGCGCTCGAGCAGGACATCATCAGCGAGCAGTTCCACCGCGGCATCGTGATCCGGCTCTACCAGCTCAAGCGCGAACTGACCTACATGCGCGTCGCGGTGACGCCGCTGCAGGACGTGCTCTCGCAACTGGTGCGCAGCAGCAGCCCGCTGATCCCGGCCGAGGCCAAGCTCTACATCCGCGACGTGCTGGACCATTCGGTGCGCATCAACGAGACCATCGACGCGATCCGCGACATCCTCGGCACCGCGCTCGGCGTCAACCAGGCGCTGGTGACGCTGACCCAGGGCGAGATCGTCAAGAAACTCGGCGCCTGGGCCGCCCTGCTCGCCGCGCCGACGCTGATCACCAGCTGGTACGGCATGAACTTCCACGACATGCCCGAGCTCGACGAACGCTACGCGTATCCGCTGCTGATCGGCGGGGTGGGCATCGTGATGATCGTACTCTACCGGATGTTCAAGAAGGCGCGGTGGCTGTAGTCGCGCGTCGAGCGTGCGGGCGCGTGCTCGTGCCTGCATCCCTTTTCTTCGGGGGCGCGTGATCGGACGTTCCCGGTGAAGCCCCTCGCGCGCAAGCGCGCTCCTACAGGGGATGTGCGTTCTGTCTAACCCGGCCAGAAGCGCACGAACAGTTCGCGGATCGCCAGGCCACCGCCGCCGATCAGGATCGCGAAATAGACCATCGTCAGCACGTTGGCGACGTGGCCCAGCAGCACCATCAGGCCGTCGCGCTGCAGCAGGCCGATTGCCAGGCACATCAGCGCGATGCCCGGAATCGTGTTGCTGAAGGGAATGAAGCCGAACGGCGCCATCAGCAGCACCGCGCCGAGCACCAGCGCGCCATCGTTGACGACGCCCATCGCGCGGCCGCCGGTCAGGCGCGACAGACGCCCCGGGCGGGTGATGCGTTCCAGCCGCCGGACCCAGACCAGCCCGGTATCGAGCGCGCCGCGCAGCCGGCCCGCCGGCACGGTGCGGCGACGCACCGCACCCGGCAGCCACAGCGCGCGGCCGGCCATGCGGGCGAATCCGATCAGCACGATCACCGCGCCGAACACCGTGCTGACACCCGGGATCGACACCGGGATCAGGAACACCAGCGTCAGCAGGATGACCAGCAGCAGCATGCCCTGGGTGCCGAGCTCGTCGACCAGTGGACCAACCTGGACGTCGCCGTCGGGCAGACGGGCGATCAGCGACTGCAGTTGCTCGCGCAACGGGGCCGGCGGCATGGCGGTCATCGGCAATCCGGGAGGCGCCGACGGACAGCAGGCCCGGAAGATGCGGTGCGGCATGGAGTGGTGTCGACGGCCTGCATGGCGGTTCGCGGCGATGGTGGAGCCGCATGCTAGCAGGCGGTCCGCGCGCCTACGACGAAAGTCTTAAGACCTCGACCGCCGATTCGACCCATTGCGCATTGACCCCGTGCACCGCGGGGGCGACCCTGTGCGCGTCTCTCCCGGGGAATCAACATGAAAGGTGTTTTCAACCACGTGATCTGGGGCGCAGTCGCGGTCCTGGGCGCGTCCTGCATGGGCGTCGTCGCCCTGCGCCAAGGCGAACAGATCAGTGCCTTGTGGATCGTCGTCGCCGCGGTGTCGATCTATCTGGTCGCCTACCGCTATTACAGCCTCTACATCGCCGACAAGGTGCTGGGGCTCAATCCCCGCCGGGCGACCCCCGCGCACGTCAACAACGACGGCCTGGACTACGTGCCCACCAACAAGCACGTGCTGTTCGGCCACCACTTCGCCGCGATCGCCGGCGCCGGTCCGCTGGTGGGCCCGGTGCTCGCCGCGCAGATGGGCTACCTGCCCGGCATGCTGTGGCTGATCGTCGGCGTGGTGCTCGCGGGCGCGGTGCAGGACTTCATGGTCCTGTTCGTGTCGACCCGCCGCAACGGCCGCTCGCTCGGTGATCTCGTCCGCGAGGAGATGGGCCAGGTCGCCGGCACCATCGCGCTGTTCGGCGCCTTCATGATCATGATCATCATCCTGGCGGTGCTGGCGATGATCGTCGTCAAGGCACTGGCCGAAAGCCCGTGGGGCATGTTCACGGTGATCGCGACGATGCCCATCGCGATCTTCATGGGCATCTACATGCGCTACATCCGCCCGGGCAAGATCGGCGAGATCTCGATCTTCGGCATCGTCGCCCTGCTCGCCGCGATCTGGTTCGGCGGCAAGGTCGGCGCGGATCCGTACTGGGGCCCGGCCTTCACCTTCACCGGCACCCAGATCACCTGGATGCTGATCGGCTACGGCTTCGTCGCCGCGGTGCTGCCGGTGTGGCTGCTGCTCGCGCCGCGCGACTACCTGTCGACGTTCCTCAAGATCGGCGTGATCGTCGCGCTGGCCATCGGCATCGTCATCGCCAGCCCGGAAGTCACCACGCTGAAGATGCCCGCGCTGACCGAGTTCGCCTCCACCGGCGACGGTCCGGTCTGGAAGGGCGGCCTGTTTCCGTTCCTGTTCATCACGATCGCCTGCGGCGCCGTCTCCGGCTTCCATGCGCTGATCTCGTCGGGCACCACGCCCAAGCTGCTCGCCAACGAGACCCATGCCCGCTACATCGGCTACGGCGGCATGCTGATGGAATCGTTCGTGGCGATCATGGCGCTGGTCGCGGCCTCGATCCTCGATCCGGGCATCTACTTCGCGATGAACAGTCCGGCGGCGGTGCTCGGCACCGACGTGCAGAGCGCGGCCGCGGCGGTCAGCCAGATGGGCTTCGTGATCACGCCCGAGGCGCTGGAACTCAAGGCCCAGCAGATCGGCGAGAGCACGATCATCTCGCGCGCCGGTGGCGCACCGACGCTCGCGGTCGGCATCGCGGTGATCCTGCACGACGCCCTGCCCGGCACCGGCGACGGCGCCATGGCGTTCTGGTACCACTTCGCGATCCTGTTCGAAGCGCTGTTCATCCTGACGGCGGTGGATGCGGGCACCCGCGCCGGTCGCTTCATGCTGCAGGACCTGCTGGGCAACTTCATCCCGGTGCTGCGCAAGACCGAGTCTTGGAGCGCCAACGTGATCGGCACCGCGGGCTGCGTCGCACTGTGGGGCTACTTCCTCTACCAGGGCGTCGTGGATCCGTTGGGTGGCATCAACACCCTGTGGCCGCTGTTCGGCATCGCCAACCAGATGCTCGCGGGCATCGCGCTGATGCTGTGCACGGTGGTGCTGTTCAAGATGAAGAAGGACCGCTACGCGTGGGTCACGATCATTCCTGCGGTGTGGCTGCTGATCTGCACCACGTCGGCCGGCCTGATCAAGATCTTCGATCCCAAGCCGACGATGGGCTTCATCGCCCAGGCCCGCCACTACCAGGCGGCGCTGGCCAACGGCGAACTGCTGGGCGCGGCCAAGACCGCCGGCCAGATGCGCCAGGTCGTGGTCAACGGCTACGTCAATGCCGGCCTGACGGTGCTGTTCCTGTTCGTGGTCTTCAGCGTGCTGTTCTTCGCCGTCCGCGCGATTCTCAGGGCCCGCCGCGCCACCGCGCCGACGGTCAAGGAATCGCCGTTCGTCGAACTGACGCCCGAACAGCAGCAGGCCTGGCTGTGACGGTGCGGCCCGTGGACGGAGTGCAGGGCTGATGGCCGGCGCGCTGGTTCCCGTCGAGTACTTCGCCACACACAAACGTGTGTGGCGGAGGGTCGTACAGACGGCGCGGCTGTGCTGCGGCGTCCCCGACTACGACAACTACGTGCGCCACATCCTCGAGAAGCATCCCGACCGCGAGCCGATGGACTACAAGACGTTCTTCCGCGAACGGCAGGAAGCCCGCTTCGGCGGACGCAACGGATTCCGTTGCTGCTGATCCGGGACGACAGGTGAAACGACGACGGGCGGAACTTCAGGGTTCCGCCCGTTTTCGTTGTGGGGGTTCGAAGTCGCTCTGAAGGAATGATCCGCGTCGATGTCGGGTCATCAGAACGCCCGCAATCGAAGGGCAAAGTGCAACGTCCATGAATCCCCGCCTGCGCGGGGAAGACGTATCTGCTGGAAAAAGGCGCACTGAGACGCTGCGTTATTGAGATAAAGCGCCGGCTCCATTCCTACCTCGCCATCGCCTGCAATCTGATGCCGGCGTCCACGACGATCTGTCGGACGTGATGTCGTCGACAGCGAAGACTGTCTTCTCGCGCCGTGTTCGCGGCCTCCACCATCCAGCCGCCGCCGCAGGCGCGCGCCCCATGCGAGCACGCGCGTATCCGGGCCGTGGGTGACTTATGGGCGTATCCGACCATCGGCTGGCGCCGCATCCTCGATCCAACGGCTGCAAGCCAGCGCCACCCAACGGGTTTCCCATCGATGCGCCGATCCGCACTGACTGCCGTTCTCCTCATCTGCGTCCTGCCCGAGGCGAGCGCTGCCACATCCGCGTTGCCGGCGCGTTTCGAGGCCTGCGCCGACATCGCCGATTTTCCGGAACTCGCCGGCAGCCAATGCCTGCTGACGTCGGTTCCGCTGCGCCACGAAGCGCCCGACGCGGACGCGATCGAACTGTTCGTCCGTCGCTTCCCGGCGAGCGAACCGGCACGACGTCGCGGCGAGATCTGGCTCGTCGCCGGCGGTCCGGGCGAATCCGGCGCCGCGTTCCATCCCCTGCTCCCGACGTTCCGTCGCGCCTTCCCGCATCACGACCTGGTGATGCCCGACCACCGCGGCACGGGCAGGTCGGAGAAACTCTGCCCCGCGCAGGAATCGTCCGACAGCCCGGACGGCATCGCGCTGGCTGCCGAGGAATGGGGCCCGTGCATCGGCGCCCTCTACGCCGATCCCGCACGCACCGCTGCGTTCACGATCACCCAGGCGGCGCACGACCTGGCCGTGCTCGTCTCGCAGCAGCGTGGCGACGGCGAGGTCCTGCTCTACGGCGTGTCCTACGGCACCCAGCTGAGCCTGCGCATGCTGCAGGTCGCACCCGTGCCTCTGGATGGGCTGATCCTCGACGGACTGGTGCCGCCGGACACGGCGCCGCACTGGGATCTCAGCCATCGGACAGCAGTGGTCGACGAGGTGGGCCGCGCCGTCCTCGGCGACGCCGGAAGTGCGGCATACCGACAGCTGCTGGACACCGTGGACCCGGCCACGTGGCGCGACGTCGTACCCGGCGGCGATCTGCGGCGTTTCATGGGATCGCTGCTCAACTTCCCGGACCTACGGCTGCGCATCCCGCAGATCATCGAACGACTCGCGGCCGGCGACACCGTGCCGCTCGCGACCGCGGTCGCCGACCTGCAGGCGGCATTGGCCGGCATGAGCCGCTATCCGCAGTCACCACCGTCGCTGCCGCTGGTCATGCTGATCAGCGCCTCGGAGAACAACGCACGACGCGGGCTGACGCGCGACACCGTGGATACCGAAGCCCGCGGCGCGCTGTTCACCAGCCCACTTCCCGGCTTCTTGGTGGATTCGCCGGTGCCGCTGTACGACCGGGACGATGCGTTCGGCGGAACGCCTGCGGCGCTGCCGCGGACGCTGGTGATCCACGGCACGCTCGATCCGAACACGCCCTACGCGGGTGCGCAGGCGCATGCCCGCGCGCTTACGGATGCGGGACCCCTGACGTTCAGTACCGTCGAGCGCGGCGCCCACCTGCTGGCGTTCACCGCGCCGGGCTGTTTCACCGCCGCGGCCCTGGCGTTCGTCGAAGACGCGGCGATCCCTGCAACATGCATCGAACCCGAAGCCGTGCACTGACGCGTTCGCCGCCGCAGGTCACTGCCCCGCCATCATTCTCAGGATCTGGCCGACGAAATACGCGATCAGCGTGCCGGTCGCATAGCCCACGGTGCCGAGCAGCACGCCGACCGGCGCCAGCGCGGGATGGAACGCCGCGGCGATGACCGGCGCGGACGCCGCGGCGCCGATGTTGCCCATCGAGCCGACGCCGAAGTAGAACAGCGGCGCCTTGACCAGCCGCGCAGCGCCCCAGATCACCAGCACGTGGACCGACATCCAGATCGCACCGATCGCGATCAGTTCCGGGCGGTCGGCGAGCTTGAGGAAATCCATCTGCATGCCGATGCAGGCGATCAGGAAGTACAGGCAGACGGTGCCGATCTTCGACGCGCCCGCGCTTTCGAGCCGGCGCGCCGGGGTGAAGCTCAGCAGCAGGCCGATCAGCGTCGACACGACGACGACCCAGACGAACGCCGAGTCCAGGCTGAAACGCGAGGCCCATTCGAAACCGCCGAACCACGCCGACACCGGGTTCGACACCGCATGCGCAAGACCGACGATGCCGAACGCCACCGCGATGATGACCATCAGGTCGGTCAGCGTCGGGATGCGCGCATTCGCGGCCTCGTAGGCCGCGATGCGGTGCTTCATCTCGTCGATCGCGGTCGTGTCGGCGCCGGACTTCAGGTCGATCTGGGTGGCGCGGTTGGCGAGGAACAGCAGCGTCGCCATCCACAGGCTGGCCATCGCGACGTCGACGACCGCGAACTGGCCGAACAGCGTCGCGTCGACCTCGTAGACCTCGCGGATCGCGACCATGTTCGCGCCGCCGCCGATCCAGCTGCCGGCCAGCGCCGCCATGCCCTTCCAGGTGTCGCCGGCGACCGCGGGCGGATGGATCCATTCCATCAGCTGGAACGACACGATCGCGCCGAGCACGATGCCGACGGTGCCGGCGACGAACACGAACAGCAGCTTCGGCCCGAGCTTGAGGATGCCCTTGAGATCGATCGACAGCGTCAGCAGCACCAGCGCCGCCGGCAGCAGCACGCGGCTGGCGATCGGGTTGTAGAGGCTGTTGTTCTCGCCGTCGATCAGGCCCACGGTGTTGTAGAACGCCGGCACGAAATAGCACAGCAGCAGCGCGGGCACCCAGGCGAAGAATTTCTTCCAGAACGGCGTGGGCCCGCTGGCCAGCCAGAAGATCAGGCCCAGCGTCGCGGCGATCAGGCCGAACAGGACGATGTCGCTGGTGATCAGCGCCGGGGATGGTGCGATGGATTCGATCGCCATCGTGGCGGATCTCCTGTGCCTGGATTGAAGGGCGCGCAGCGGCGGACGGCCGGCATGTGCCGGCCGTCCACGTCTTCCGGATTACTGGCCGATATGCTGCTTCAGCCAGGCGTTGACGGTGTCGTGCCACAGCACGCTGTTGTGCGGCTGCAGGACCCAGTGGTTCTCGTCGGGGAAGTACAGCAGCTTCGACTCGATGCCCTTGCGCTGCAGCGCGGTGAACGTCGACAGGCCCTGGTCCACCGGCACGCGGTAGTCCTTCTCGCCCTGCACGACCAGCATCGGCACCTTCCAGTTGGCGACGTGGTTGACCGGATTGAAGCGCTCGTAGTTCTTCGGCTGGTCGAACGGCGTGCCCTTGTTCTCCCATTCGGTGAACCAGAGTTCCTCGGTCACGTAACCCATCGAGCGCGTGTCGAACACGCCGTCATGGTTGACCAGGCACTTGAACGGCGCGTTGCCGCGGCGGTCGAACCAGTTGCCGGCGATCCAGTTGATCATGTAGCCGCCGTAGCTCGCGCCGAGCGCGCAGGCACGGTCGCCGTCGAGGAACGCGTACTGTTGCTGCGCGGCGGCCCAGCCTTTCTGCAGGTCCTCGAGCGGCTTGCCGCCCCAGTCGCCGCTGATCGCATCGGTGAAGGCCTGGCCGTAGCCGGTCGAGCCGTGGAAATCGATCATCACCACCGCGTAGCCCTGCCCCGCATAGGTCTGCGGATTCCAGCGGTAGCTCCAGCCGTTGCCGAAGCTGCCCTGCGGGCCGCCATGGATCAGGAACGCGACCGGATAGGTCTGGCCTTCCTGGTAGTTCCACGGCTTGACCACGTAGCCGTAGACGGTCGCGTTGCCGGCGCCCTTGAAGGAGAACTGCTCGTAGTCGCCGAAGGCTACGCCGGGCAGACGCTCGGCCGCGGTCGGCGTGATCTGGCGCAACGTCTGCGCATCGCCCAGCGACTGCAGCGAGCCGGTGTAGAGCGTGTCTCCGCTCTGGATCGAGTTGCGGGTCAGCGCGATGGTGTCGCCGGCGATCGCGAACGACGACACCGAGCCGTCGGCGATGAGCTTCGTGACTTCACCGCTGGCGACGTCGACGCGGAACAGCGGGTACTCGCCGGTGTCCTGCGCGGCGACGTAGAGCGCGGTGCCGTCGGCGGACGGCGTCACGCTGCTCGGCGAGCGGTCCCACCGCGGTGCGATCTCGCGCGCCTGGCCGCTGGCGACGTCCATCGCCATCAGTGCGTAGCGGTCGGCCTCGAAGCCCGGGCGCTGCATCGCGCGGTAGAACAGCGTCGCGCCGTCCTCGCTGAAGACCGGACCGGTATCCCAGGCCGGATTGGACGCGGTCAGGTTCACCGGCCCCGCCTCGCCCACCGCATCGATGCGGTAGAGATCGAAGTTGGTCGACCACGGCGCTTCGCGCCCGGCGACCTTGACGCTGGCGACGACCGAACGGCCGTCCGGCGCCCAGGTGTAGTCCTCGGCGCCGCCGAAGGGCTTGGACGGGATGTCGCCGTCGAGCGCATGGCCCAGCGCGCGCACCGTCGTCACCGCGCGTGCGCGCGGCGCCGGCAGGTCGGCGACGAACAGGCGGCTCGTCGTGCCGTCCTTCCAGGTGTCCCAGTGGCGCACGAACAGCTGGTCGTAGACCACGCCGCTGGCCTTGGCGTCCTTGGTTTCGGCAAGCTTCTGCTTGGTGCACGCGAGATCCGCGCCGCAGTCGCCGAAGGTGTCGGCGCTGAACGCCACGCGCGCACCGTCGGGCGAGAGCTGGTAGCTGCCGATGTCCACCGCGACGTCGGTCAGCTGCCGCGGCGTGCCGCCGGCCAACGGGATCGAGAACAGCTGCGCGCTGCCGTTCTTGCCGCTGAGGAAGTAGACGGTCTGCCCATCCGCCGACAGCGATGGCGAATTCACGTTCCAGCCCGCGGGCGTCAGCCGCTTGGGCGGCGCCATGTCGCGCGTCAGCAGGTTGCGCGTGTAGAGCACGGTCTCGGCCTTGCCCGAATCGAAGTCCAGCGTGCGCTGGGCGAACACCAGCTGGCGGCCGTCGGCGGTCAGCAGCGGCGTGGACACGCGGTCCAGCTTGACCAGGTCGCGGACGTCGAGTCCGCGTGCGGCCTCACGTTCCTGGGCGAGTGCCGGCAATGCGGCGAGCAGGCACAACGGCAACAGCGCGAGGCGCAGGGACATGGCGGTGGCTCCGGACAAAGAGCCCGAATGGTAGGCCGGCGCCGCGATGCTGGCAAAGCGGCGCCGGCCCGGCCTCACTGCGCGGCGCGTTCGCCGCCCAGATGGGTGGCGAGGAAGTCGAGCAGCTTCGTGTAATAGGTGCGGCGGTTGCCGGGTGCGTAGAAGCCATGACCCTCGCTGGCGACGTAGAGCGTCTCGACCGGCACGTTGGCGGCCTTCAGTGCACGCTCCATGCGCCGGGTGTGCTCGACCGGGGCGATCTCGTCACGGCCGCCCGCGGCGAGGAACACCGGCACCTGGATGCGCTCGGCCCGCAGGTTGGGCGATGTCCGCACGAGCTGACCGGCGTCGGTGCCGATCCACTCGTTCAACCAGGTGCCCACCCAACGCCCCGTCCGACGATCCTGGCTGCGCATCAGCTGCAGGTCGTAGACGCCGACGTAGCCGACTGCGCACCGGTAGAGGGAGGGCTCGCGCACCGCCCCCATCAACGCGGCATAGGCCCCGTAACTGCCGCCGTAGATGCAGATGCGTTCCGCATCCGCATGGCCCTGTTCGATCGCCCAGCGTGTGGCGTCGGTCAGATCGTCCTGCATCGCCATGCCCCACTGGCGGGCGCCGGCCTGCTGGAACGCGTGGCCTTGATGCCCCGAGCCACGGAAATTGACCTGCAGTACCGAGTAGCCGGCCGCCGCGAGCAGCTGGACTTCGGGATCGAACGTCCAGTCGTCATGCACGCCGAATGGCCCGCCGTGCGGCAGGACGATCATCGGCAGTGGCGCCATGCCTTCGGCGGCGCGCGGACGGGTCAGGAACCCGTGCAGTTGCAGACCGTCGCGCGCCTGCAGCGAGACCGCGTGCATCGGTGCCATCTGTCGCGGATCGATCTTCTCGCGCAGGGCGAAGGTGAACTCCGCATTCTTCGTCGCGGTCTCGAAGGTGTAGAAACTTCCCGGATCGATGTCGCTGGAAATCTGTACCATCTTCGTGACGGCATCCCATGTCGACGACGCGATCCGCAGCGTCTGCCCGGGAAACGCCTGCTCCAGCATCCGGAAGGTCTGCGCGTCCTCCGACGCCTCGTCGAAGAACACCATGCGCGGCGTTGCGCCCGTGAACAGCGCGCCGATCGGTACCGACGTCCCCGGGCGGTACATCACCTCCGGATCCACCACCGTGTCCTTGAGCAACTCGCGCCGCTCGCCCGTTCCGACATCGTAGGCCACGATGACGTCGGGGCCGCTGGGGCGGGTCGTCTGCAGGTAAGCCGTACGCCCGTCTTCGGAAAATCCGACCGGATACTCGATGCGGCCCGTCTCGCCCTGATGGTTGATCAGCGTCCAGTCACTGCCACGGGCCTGCCGGTAGTACAGCTGGCTGAGGTTGTCGGCGCGCGCGCCGACCGCCATGCGCACCTCACCCGTCGAATCGGCGACGAACGTTGCGCGCGTCACCGGCACCGTCGCGATCGTGACGCGTCGACCGCTGTAGACGTCCATGCGATCGACCCGGGTCTGCGGATCGCCACTGAAAGGCGAGATCGCGACGAGGATCGCCTGCGGATCGGAACGCAGCAGGTCGATCACCTGCGCATGGACGAATTCTTCCTTGGCACCGGACTGCAGACGGCTGCCGATCTGGCTGCCACGTACGCGATAGCCGACCAGCAGTTGCTGGCGAGTCCCGTCGAGGTTCATGCCGTAGATTTCGCCGGTCGGCGTCGGCATATCGCGCGAGCCGAAACGTTCGGCGAGCGAGAACACCAGTCGCTGGTCGTTGACCCACCAGAAATCAGCGATGTGGTTGTTCTTCGGCAATCGCATGCTGCCGACGACGGCCCGGTCGGAACGGCGCATCACCGCGATCGCGGAATACTCACCGGAGGGCATCACAACCGCGAAATGCGTGCCGGTCGGCGAGATCTTGATGCTCCGGATCGCATCCTCGTCGACGAACGGATCGAGCGAAACCTGTGCATGTGCAACCGCCAGCCAGCCCCAGAGCCCCAACATCCAGAGACACCGCAGTCCCTTGCGCACCATCACTTCCCCCTTTTTTCTTCGTGTCCAGATAACGCCCCTCGGGGCGGCCCCGCCGCATGCTAGCCCGGCATCCCGCTTGCAGGCCAGCGGCGCGGCCTATACTCCGCCGACCAAACGCACCGGACCGCCGCCTTGGGCGCCATCCCCGCTTCTCTCGACGCCGCCGGCGGCGATTTCCTCGGCCATCCCAAGGGTGTCTTCGTCTGCTTCTTCACCGAGATGTGGGAGCGCTTCTCGTTCTACGGAATGAAGGCGCTGCTGCTGCTCTACATCCTCAAGTACCACCTGTTCGGCGACGATGCGGGCTTCGATCTGCTCGGCGCCTACGGCGGCCTGGTGTACGCGGTGCCGGTGATCGGCGGGCTGCTGGCCGACCGCTATCTGGGCATGCGCAAGGCGGTGATACTCGGCGGCGTGCTGCTGGTGCTCGGACATCTGGGCATGGCCTGGGAGGGCGAACAGGCGCGCATCGTCGACGGCGTCGTGGTCCGCGACGAAGGCGCGCTGCAGGTGTTCTACCTGTCGCTGGCGCTGATCATCATGGGCGTGGGCTTCCTGAAGCCGAACATCTCGACCATCGTCGGCAGGCTCTACGCGCCGGAGGATCCGCGGCGCGATTCCGGATTCACGCTGTTCTATGCCGGCATCAACGTCGGCGCGCTGTTCGCGAGCCTGGTGTGCGCGTTCCTCGGCGAAACCTACGGCTGGAAGTACGGCTTCGGCGCGGCGGGCATCGGCATGATCGCCGGCCTGATCGTCTTCATCTGGGGCCAGAAGTATCTCTACGGACTGGCCGAACCGAACGATCCGGCGAAGCTGCGCGAACGCGTCGGTCCGCTGTCGCGCGAATGGTGGATCTACGCCGGCAGCGTCGCCGGCGCCCTGCTGGTGTGGCAGCTGATCCAGCGCACCTGGACCGTGCACGGCGCGATGCACCTGATCGCGGTCGCGCTCGTCGCCTGGTTCGTCTGGTTCCTCGTGCGCCACTGCACGAAGGTGGAGCGCGAGCAGATGCTGTCGCTGGTGGTGCTGATCGTCGGCGTGCTGATCTTCTTCACCCTCTACGAGCAGACCTACGGCTCCTGGGTCACATTCACCGACCGCATGCTGACCAAGGACCTGTTCGGCCTGACGCCCGGCGATTACCAGCCTGGCATTCCCTGGGCGATCTTCGCGCTCGCCGGCAGCCCGGTCCTGATGGTGACCGCGCTACGCGCCAGCGATCGCGGCCATGGCGGCCTGGCGAAAACCGCCGTCATCGCGATGGTCGTCGCGCTGGCGATCGCGCTGGTCCACGACGTGGTGCTGGTGCCGCAGACGGCGGGTTCGCTGACCTTCCTCGGCGCGTTCTTCATCGTCGTGCTGGCGCCGGTCTTCTCGTGGCTGTGGCCCTGGCTCGACCGCCGCGGGTTGAATCCGGGCAAGCCGACGAAGATGGCGATCGGCCTGGTGTTCGCGGGCCTCGCGTTCGTGCCGCTGATGTTCGCCGCGCAGTCGGCCGGCAGCGGCGTGCTCGCGAGCGTCTGGTGGCTGGTGCTGGCGTATTTCCTGCTGGAACTGGGCGAGATGTGCCTGTCGCCGATCGGCCTGTCGGCGGTCACGCAGCTGTCGGTCGCGCGCGTCGTCGGCCTGATGATGGGCGCGTTCTGGCTGGCGACGGCGTACTCGGAGGTGCTGGCCGCGCAATTCGGCAAGCTGAGTTCGATGGAGGTGCTCGAAGGCGAGACGCTGGACATGGCGGTCGCCGCGACCCGCTACGGCGATCTCTTCCAGCTGATGCTGTGGATCGGCGTCGGCTCCGGCGCGCTGTACTTCGTGCTGTCGCCGCTGGTGCGGCGCTGGATGCACGGGGTCCGCTGACGCGGCGATCGGCTGACCTGCATGCCGTCGGCAGGCCTGGCCTCCACAGGACCACCTGCCCATGAAACGCGAAAACCCCCGATCGCTCGGGGGTTCGTGCAGTACATCGCGTGACGCGGACGACGGTCAGAACGGGATGTCGTCGTCGGAGAAGTCGTCCATCGGCGCGGGACGCTGCTGCTGCGGTGCGGACTGGCGCGGCGGCGCGCTGCGCTGCTGCGGCGGACCGTCGCCGCCCTGGGGGCGCTGCGGGCGGGTGCCGCGCTCGAAGTTGCCGCCACCGCCGGACGCGCCACCGCCTTCACCCCGGCCGCCGAGCATCTGCATCTCGTTGGCGACGATGTCGGTCGAGTACTTCTCCACGCCGTCCTGGCCGGTGTACTTGTCGTAGCGGATCTCGCCTTCGACATAGACCTGGCTGCCCTTGCGCAGGTATTCGCCGGCGATCTCGCCGAGCTTGCCGAAGAACACCACGCGGTGCCATTCGGTGCGCTCCTGCTTGTTGCCGTCGCGGTCGTTGCGCACGCTGGTCGTGGCCAGGCTGATGCGGGTCACGGCCATGCCGCCCTGGGTGTACTTGGTGTCGGGATCGTTGCCGAGATTGCCGACCAGGATGACTTTGTTGACGCCGCGGGCCATGGGAATTCCTTGGATTGCGCCGGCTTGCGGGCCGGCGTGATGGATTTCGACATCACAGTATAAAGCGCCCTGCCCCCGCCGTCCGCGCGGTCCGCGTGCGGGGCTGGGTGGCATCCGCACGCCGCCGTCGGGGCTTGCCTATAATTCCGGGCCTGCCTGTCTCGGATCCTGCATGAACAACGTCGCCACCTCGGCCGCCCGGCTCGACCTGCCGGCGATCCAGTCGCTCGCCGCCGGCGACATGGCCGCCATCGACGCATTGATCCGCGACCGGCTGGCCTCGGACGTCGTGCTGATCAACCAGGTCGCCGAACACATCGTCTCGGCCGGCGGCAAGCGGCTGCGGCCGATGCTGGTGATGCTGGCCGGCCGCGCGACCGGCACCGTCGGCGCCGAGCACCACCAGCTGGCGGCGATCGTCGAGTTCATCCACACCTCGACCCTGCTGCACGACGACGTGGTCGACGAATCCGACCTGCGCCGCGGCCGCAGCACCGCGAACGCGATCTGGGGCAATGCGGCCAGCGTGCTGGTCGGCGATTTCCTGTATTCGCGCAGCTTCCAGCTGATGGTGGAACTCGACCGCATGCCGGTGATGCGCATCCTCGCCGACACCACCAACCGCATCGCCGAAGGCGAGGTGCTGCAGCTGCTGCACGTGCGCAACCCGGACACCGACGAGGCCGCGTACCTCAACGTCATCGAGCGCAAGACCGCGGTGCTGTTCGCCGCCGGCACGAAGCTCGGCGCGCTGGCCTCCAGCGCGGATGAAGCCACGCAGCAGGCGCTGTACGACTACGGCATGCAGCTGGGCTACGCGTTCCAGATCGCCGACGACGTGCTCGACTATTCGGGCGATGCCGACGCGCTGGGCAAGAACCTCGGCGACGACCTCGCCGAGGGCAAGGCCACGCTGCCGCTGATCCATGCGATGGCGCAGGCCACGCCCGAGCTGCGCGCGCGCCTGCGGACCATCGTCGAAACCGGCGATACCGGTGCGCTGCCCGAAGTGCTGGCCGCGATCGAAGCCGCCGGCAGCCTCGACTACAGCCGCGCCCGCGCGCTCGAGTACGCCGAGGCGGCCGAACGTGCGCTGGCCGGACTTGAAGACAACAACGCTGTCGCGGCACTGCGCGGCCTGGCGCGCTACGCGGTCGAACGCGGGCACTGATGTGGACCGGTGCCGTCAGGCATCGACCACCAGGCACGCCACCGACACCACCACGGTCACCAGCGCCATCACGATGATCACGCCGACCGGCCGGGCGAGATTGACTGTCCAGCCCAGCACGCGCGGGACCTTCGGTACCCACAGCCGGTCATCGTCCGAGGACCGGTAGAGACCGAGCCAGCGCGGGCCGATCCAGTCGTCAGGGTTCTGCCGAGCGCGTGCGTTGCGTTCACTGCGATCCATGTCGACGTCCTGTTCGATGGGCGTCCAGTCTCGCAGTCCGGCAGCGCGCAGATGCGGCAATCCGACGGAACAGGGAACGCCGGCGACAGACCGGACCTGAGGCCCGACCGGCCACTTCGCGTCAGGCGATGCCGATGCCCGGAATCGCCGTGATCGCATCCGGATCGAAGCCGCCCAGCGCGGCGAAATGGCGGCCGCGCGCGGTGTAGTCGCGATAGGCGCCGAAGCTGGGCGCGCCCGGCGACAGCAGCAGCACGCCCTCGCCGTCCAGTGCCGCACGTCCCTGCGCGATCGCCGATTCGAGATCGTCGGCCGCCGACAGCTGGAAGCCGGCTTCGAGTGCGATCGGCGCGAGCACCTCATGGATGCGCGGGCCGTTCCGGCCCATCGTCACGATCGCGTGCGGCGCGCCGGTGCGCATCGCGTCCGCGAACGCCCGCCAGTCGAGGCCGCGGTCGTGACCACCGACCAGCAGCGCGACACGCCGGTCGCGATACACGTCGAGCGCGGCGAGACTCGCGTGCGGCGTGGTGCTGATCGAATCATTGACCCACAGCACGCCATCGCGCATGCCCAGCGGCCGCAGGCGATGCGGCAGCGGCACGAAACCCGCGGCGGCCGCGGCCAGCGGCGCGGCATCGATGCCCAGCGCCTCGATCGCGGTCAGCACGCCGCAAAGGTTGCCGCGGTTGTGGCGGCCCGGCAGCGGCAGTCCAGCCGTGTCCATCACCGCGATGTCGCCGCGATGCAGCACATCGCCGCGCAGATGCCAGCCTTCGGGCGTGCCGAACCAGCGGATCTCGCTGTCGGGCAACACCAGTGCGGCGAGGCGCGGGTCGTCGGCGTTGAGCACGGCGATGCGCGGGCGCGCACGGGTCAGAAGGCTGAGCTTGTCGTCGACGTACTGCGCCTCGCTGCCGTGCCAGTCGAGGTGCTCGGGAAAGATATTGGTGACGACCGCGATCTCGGGCCGCACGCCGCCGGTCGCGACATCACCGGTCTGGTAGCTCGACAGTTCGATCGCCCAGGCGTCCGCGTCGGCATCGAGCAGTTCCAGCAGCGGCAGGCCGATGTTGCCGGCCAGCGCGGTCCGCAGGCCGTGCACGCGCAATAGGTGCGCGAGCAGCGCGGTCGTGGTGCTCTTGCCCTTGGTGCCGGTGACGCAGACCGTGCCGGCCGCGACCTCGCCGGGCGCCGCGCGCGTAGCGAACCACAATGCCGTGCCGCCGACGAAGCGCGTGCCCTGCGCCGCGGCCGCCATCGCGTCGCGCGTGTACGGGCTGATGCCCGGCGACTTCACGACGAGCGCGCAGGCCGACAGCCGGGCGGCGTCGATGCCGGTGTCGCAGGTCAGCAGCGGATCGCCGAGTGCCGTCGCATCGATGGCTTCGTCGGCATTGCAGAACAGCGTCAGCGGCAAGGCGGGCGCGCGGCTGCGGATCGCGCGCCAGGCCGCGCGGCCTTCGCGGCCCCAACCCCACAGCGCGATGCGGCCGCCGCCGGCGGCGATGGCCTCAAGCTGCGAGATGCGCACGCAGGCGGTCCCACAGCGCGTCGGGCACGCGGTGCGCATCATCCTCGACCACCAACAGCGCTGCGACATCGAGTTCGCCGGCGTCGAGCTGCGGTGCGATCTCGCGGGCGAAACGCGCGACGATCGCGTCCTCGCGCCATTCCGGGCGCTTCGCCAGCGCCGCCATCGCAGCGCGCGACTCGCGGCCTTCGCCGACGCATTCGAAGGGCTTGTGGTCTTGATACTCGAGCAAGGCGTCGTAACCCGGCACCTGCGCCGGATCGTCGAGCAGGTTGCGGCCGAAGATCGACACCAGCCGCGGCTTGGGCATGAACGGTGCCAGCGCCAGGAACACGAAATGGCACTTCGGACAGATGCCGCACCAGCGGTTCACCGGCCGCTCGCCGAGCAGATGGAAGTTGCGGTTGCAGCTGGAGAAATGCGCGTCGTAGCGGTCGGTCTTGGCGAACTGGCGCGCGACCGCGAGTTCCGACAGCGGCCGCAGCAGCGAGTAGTAGTGCAGGTCCGCGGCCACGCGCGCCTGCACGTGGTCGCCGAACGCGCGCTCGAACGCCCAGCCCTTCGACCACTGGTGATTCACTTCGCGTGTCTCGCCGCCGGACGCGTCCTTGATCAGGCTGCCGTAGCTCGCCGAACGCTCGTTGGAGAACACCACCTGGTCCACGCCGTGCAGCACCGCGGCCAGCACCAGGATCGCCGAGTTGATCGCGGTGACCGGGATGTGCCCGTTCCACGCGCCCTGGCGGTTGTACTCGAACAGTTCCGGTGCGATCTGGCGGCCGATGTTGAGCGTCGGCAGGCCGGTGCGCTCGGCGCAGACGCGGATCAGCTGCGAGCCGCCGATCCAGCTGACGGTCTGCTCGATGCCCAGCGCGCGCAGCGCCTCGATCGACACCAGCGAATCCTTGCCGCCGCCGATCGCGACCAGCGCATGCGTGCGCAGACCGAGCGCGGGCGCTTTTGAGCCCCTCTCCCCCTGGGAGAGGGGTTGGGGTGAGGGCGACTCGTGCGGAAACCGGATCTTCCCGTGCAGGTCCAGCCCGTTGCGATACGCGAACTCGCCGAGCCCGTGCACGTACACGTCCTCGAGCAGCGCCGCAGTGTCCGCATCGATCGAATACCCCTCGATGCGGATGTCCGTCGGCACGGCGGCCTTGTAGTAGCTGACGCCGGCGATCAGGTGCAGCAGACGCAGCGCCTGCGTCGCGGCCTGCATACGCGCACCGTCGAGCGCGAACGGCGCGCCCGGCACGGTCACGGTCTCCACCAGCTCGGGGCCGTCGTCGAAGGCATAGCGCAGGCGCGCGACGCCGGTCGCGGCGTCGAGGTCGCAATCGATGAAGCGGAAGCTGCGGACCGCATTGCGGTCGAAGATGACACTCATTCCAGAACATCCTGCTGCGGCAATGTCCGCAGGTTGTAGGTATTGGCCATGACGAAGCCGTAGGCGCCGGCGTCCGCGATCAGCACGGTGTCGCCTTCGCGGGTCGCGGCGGGCAGGCGGCGGCGCGTGCCGAAGACGTCGCTCGATTCGCAGATCGGACCGACGACCTCGACGGTCGTCTCGTCCGCGTCGTCGAGACGCGTCAGGTTGTGGATGCCGTGCCAGGCGTCGTAGAGCGCAGGCCGCATCAGGCTGTGCATGCCGGCATCGACGCCGACGCGGCGCGTGCCAAGCTTGTCGACGACCTGGGTCACGGTCGTCAGCAGCACGCCGGCTTCGGCGACGAGGTAGCGGCCCGGCTCGATCGCCAGGCGATAGCGCGGGTATTCGGCCTTGATCGCCGCCAGTCCCGCAGCCCACGCCGGGATGTCGAACGGCACGTCGTCCGGGCGATACGGAATCGGCAGGCCGCCGCCGATGTCGATCGTGTCGACGGTGCCGACCGCATCGGCGAAACCCGCGAGCTCGGCATAGACCTCGCGCCAGTGCGCGACCGTTTCGATGCCGCTGCCCAGATGCGCGTGGATGCCGGTGATGCGCGCGTCCACGTGTTCGGCCGCGAGCAGGAACGCGTCGAACGCGCCCAGCGCGAGGCCGAACTTCGACGCCGCGCCACCGGTGACGACCTTGGCGTGGTGGCCGTCGCCGCGGCCCAGATCCAGCCGCAGCCACAGATCACGGCCGCGGAACACCTCGGGCCAGCTGCGCAGCGCTTCGACGTTGTCGACGGTCACGGTGACGCCGCGCGCATACGCGGCGGCGTATTCGACGCGCGGCGCGAAGCTCGGCGTGAACAGCACGCGCGCCGGGTCGAGATCCGGCAGCACGTCGAACACGTGCTCGAGCTCGCCCTGCGACACGCATTCCAGGCCGAAGCCGGCATCGACCAGCGTGCGCAGGATCGCCGGATGCGGATTGGCCTTGATCGCGAAGAAGCGGCGATCGATTGCATCGGCCGTCGACAGCGCGGCGGCGCGCTCGCGCACGGTCGGCAGGTGATAGACGTAATGCGGCCGGCCCGGCTCGGCCAGCGCCAGCAGCGATTCGCGCGCACCCTGCCACCACTGCGGCGCGCGTTCGCGGCGGCCATGGGCGATCTCGCGCCAGCTCGGGCCGAACACGGTTTCGTCGTGCACTGGCATCGCGCCGCTGTCGATCAGTTCGGCGTGCAGCACCGGCAGCAGACCGTCGGCATCGGTCTCGTCGATGACGAAGGTCAGGTTGAGGTCGTTCGACGACTGCGAGATCAGGTGCACGCGCTCCTTGCCGAACGTCGCCCACACATCCGACAGCTTGTGCAGCAGCGAGCGCATGCCGCGGCCGACCAGGGTGATCGCCGCGCACGGCGCGATGACCTTGACCCGGCAGACCTCGGCCAGATCGTCGCTCAATCGCGCCAGCACGTCGGTGCTGACCAGGTTCTCGCTCGGATCCAGCGACACGGTGACGTTGGTCTCCGACGAACCGATCAGGTCGACCGACAGGCCATGGCGCTTGAAGCGTTCGAACACGTCGGCGAGGAAGCCGACCTGCTGCCACATGCCGATGCCTTCCATCGACACCAGCACGATGCCGTTGCGGCGGCTGATCGCCTTGACGCCCGGCACCGGCTCGGCACTCGCGTCGATCGCGGTGCCCGGCAGGTCCGGACGCTCGGTATCGAGGATCGCCATCGGCACGCCGCCGTCGCGGCAGGGCTTGATCGAACGCGGATGCAGCACCTTGGCGCCGGTGGTCGCGATCTCCTGCGCCTCGGCGTAGTCCAGCCGCGCGAGCAGGCGCGCGTCGGGCACGTCGCGCGGATTCGCGCTGAACATGCCCGGCACGTCGGTCCAGATCTAGACGCGGCGCGCACCGAGCAGCGCGCCGAAGTACGCGGCCGACGTATCGGAGCCGCCGCGGCCGAGGATCGCCGTGCCGCCGTCGCCGTGGCGCGCGATGAAGCCCTGGGTCAGCAGCATGCGCGGCGACTGCGCGGCGAAGCGCGCGCGCCAGTCGCCGTCGGGCTCGCGCCGGCAGTTCACCGACAGCCGCAGTGCCCAATCGCTCTGGTTCGGCAGCGACACCGCGTCGAGCCAGTCGCGCGCGTCGCACCAGCCGAAGTCCAGGCCCTGCGCGGCGAGGTAGGCCGCGCCGATCGTCGACGACAGCAGCTCGCCCTGCCCCAGCACCTCGGCCTGCCAGTCGAGCGTGCGCGTCGCCGCGCGTGCGTCGCCGGCCAGCGCCTGCAGCGCGGCGAGGCGCGTGCCGAGCACCGCATCGGCATCGAGCTCGAGTTCGGCGACGAACGTGCGGTGGCGCTCGACGAGCGCGGCCACGCGCGCGTCCGAATCCGCGGCGCCGTCGGCGATCGCGGTCAGTTCGTTGGTCACGCCCGACAGCGCCGAGACCACCACCAGCACGCGCGCGTCCTGTTCCTGCGCCCGGCGTTTCGCCAGCCGGCCGATGGTGTCCCAACGGTGGCGACGCGACACCGAAGTGCCGCCGAACTTGAGCACGATCCAGCGATCGTCAGGGGGTGAGGACATCGAGGTGGGGTCTCGGATGGAGGGAAAAACAGGCGCGATGACCGGTATGCGGTGGCAACGCGCGCGATGACCGGCGATTCTAAAGCAAGCTCCCCACTCCCGAGACGCCCGTGCCCAGCCGCCGCTACCTGCAACTCGACGTGTTCGCCGACCGGCCCGGCGCCGGCAATCCGCTCGGCGTGGTGGTCGATGCCGACGGACTCGACAGCGCGGCGATGCAGGCCATCGCGAACTGGACGAATCTGTCGGAAACGATCTTCCTGCTGCCGCCCGATGCCGGCGCCGATTACCGCGTGCGCATCTTCACCCCGCGCCAGGAGCTGCCGTTCGCCGGCCATCCGAGCGTCGGCGCGGCCTGGGCCGCGCTCGACCAGGGGCTGGCGACGCCACGCGCCGGCGCGCTGGTGCAGCAGTGCGCGGCCGGCCGGCTGCCGGTGCGCATCGACCGTCGCGACGGCCGCACCCTGCCCAGCGTGCGCGCACCGCGGGCCGTGCATCGCGCATCGCCGGACGGCATCGACGCGCAGCTCGAGGCCGTGCTGCAGGCGCTCGGCGCGACCGACGCGCCGCATGCGCTGCTCGACAACGGCCCGCGCTGGTGGTGCGTGGATCTCGGCACGTCCGCCGCCGTGCGCGCGCTCGCGCCGCCGCAGGCGGAGATCGCCGCGCTGTGTCTGGCCAGCGGCGCGGTGGGCCTCGCGGTCTGCGGGCGCAGCGATGCCGCCGACCATGCGCTCGCGGTGCGCGCGTTCTGTCCCGCCGACGGCATTCCCGAGGACCCGGTGACCGGCAGCGCGAACGCCGCGATCGCCGCCTGGCTGCACATGGACCAGGCCGATGACGGCCGGGTGGTCCGCTACGTCGCCAGCCAGGGCCGCGAACTGGGCCGCGATGGGCGCGTCGAGGTCGAGATCGACGCGGCCGGCGAGGTCTGGATCGGCGGCGCGGTAAAGGCGGTGATCCGCGGGACATTCGACTGGTGAGAACCTGCCCAAAGTCCTGCTGCGCTTGCCAGCTGGCGCGCGTGCGGTGCTCGAAGGTGCCGCCGCGAGGCGGCGCCTGACAGCGCCTGCCGCTGGCCCGCAGGGTGGCCGCCGGCCACCAATGCTCACGTACCACGCGTACGCTGCGCTTCCTGCGCTCCGCCACGCGCCATCCGGCGGCGCTCGCGACGGACTGTGAGCAGGTTCGAAGCGGGCCGCTACACTGTCGCGCCGCGTGATGCTCCCGCCATGACCTCCCGCCGTTTCGTCCAGGTGGACGTGTTCGCCGACCGGCCCGGTGCCGGCAATCCGCTGGCCGTGGTGCTCGATGCCGACGGCCTCGACGACGCCACGATGCAGGCCATCGCCCGCTGGACGCGCCTGCCCGAGACCACGTTCGTGTTCCCGGCCACGTCCGACGACGCCAGCTACCGCATCCGCATGTTCTCGCCGCGCCGCGAAGTGCCGTTCGCCGGGCACCCGAGCGTCGGCACCGCGCACGTCGTGCTCGAAGCCGGGCTCGCCACGCCGCGCCATGGCCTGCTGGTGCAGGACGGCATCGCCGGCAAGCTGCCGCTGGAAGTCGTCGGCGACGGCGCCACGCGCACGATCGCCGTGCGCACGCCGCGCGCATCGGTCGTCGAGACCGCGTCGGCGGACGATCCGCGCCTGCAGCGCGCGCTGGCGGCGCTGCCGCTCGGCGCATTGCCGCCGGTGCTGATGGACGGCGGCCGCCGCTGGTGGCTGGCCGAACTCGCCAGCGAAGCCGACCTGCGCGCGGCGACGCCGGACTGGACCGCGATCGGCGCGCTGGCCGAGGCCACCGGCAGCATGGGCCTGTGCGCGTTCGCGCGCTCCGACGATCCGGTGCACCACCTCGCGGTGCGCGCCTTCGTCGGTTCGACCGGGCATTTCGAGGACGCGGCTTCCGGCGCCGCGAACGCGACGCTGGCCGCGTGGCTGGCCGAGCGCGACGCCCTGCCCGGCCAGGACGGCCGCTATCGCATCAGCCAGGGGCGCGAAGTCGGCCACGACGCGATCATCGAACTGCACGTCGACGGCAACGGCGACGTCTGGTCCGGCGGTCGCGTGCAGACCGTGGTCCGCGGGACGATCGACTGGCGTTGATTCGCGCCACCGCACGCGACCATGGTTCCATGGCGGAAATCCGATGTAGGAGCGCGCTCGCGCGCGATGTGGCGTTACCGGAACCGCTTCATCGCGCGCAAGCGCGCTCCTACAGGCTTCTGTCGCCAGGAAGAGCGGCAGAAAGCGGGTCGCCCCTTCAGCAGGCCGGCACCGCCGCGCCGACCCACGCACACGAAAACGCCGCGCCGGTCGCCCGACGCGGCGTCGTCTGCCGCACTCAGCCTTCTTCGAGTTCGGCGTCGAGCGTCAGCGGCACCGCCGACAGCGCCTTCGACACCGGACAGTTCTGCTTGGCGTCGTCGGCGATCTCGCGGAACTTGGCCGCGTCGATGCCCGGCACCTTCGCGCGGGTCTTCAGGCGGATCGAACTGATCTGCGGGCCGCCGTCCATCGACAGGTCGACGTCGGCGCGCGTGTCCAGCGATTCGGGCGGAAAACCCGCCTCGGTGAGCTTGGCCGACAGCGCCATCGTGAAGCAGCCCGCATGCGCGGCGGCGATCAGTTCTTCGGGATTGGTGCCTTTCTCGTCGCCGAAGCGGGTGCCGAACGCATAGCGCGTGTCCGACAGCAGTCCGCTCTGCGGCGTCGACAGCGTGCCCTTGCCGGATTTCAGGTCGCCGGACCAGTGGGCGGTGGCGTGACGGGCGATACCCATGTGCGTGCTCCTCGAGAGTTGGACCATGCACGTTAGTCCCCGGGCCGTTACGGGCGCGTCCGTGTGATGCGACGCAACACCGGCACGCGCACGACGGATGCACGATGATCCGGCCATGACGTTCTCACCCGCTTTCGCCGGCGTGCTCGCCGATGCCGTGCTGGCAGTCCATGTCGGCATTGCGGCATTCGTCGTCGGCATGACGCTCGCGCTGCTGGTCGGCGGCCCGCTCGGCTGGCGCTGGGTGCGGCGCCGGCGGCTGCGCTGGCTGCATGTCGCACTGGTCGTGGTGATCGCGCTGCAGGCCTGGCTCGGTCGCCTGTGCCCGCTGACGATCTGGGAACAGTGGCTGCGGACGCGCGCCGGACAGCAGGCCTACAGCGAATCCTTCGTCGCCCACTGGCTGTCGCGGGTGCTGTTTTTCGAGGCGCCGTGGTGGACGTTCGTCGCCGCCTACAGCGCGCTCGCGCTGGTCGTCGCCGGCGCGTGGTACTGGTGGCCGCCGAGACGCGGGGATGCGCGATAGGACCGGGAAACGCAAAAGCCCTGTTTTTTTGCGGTTTCCTATTGGCGCACGTGCCACGATGCCCTACATTCCGCTTGCCGGCTCGCTCGGCCCGGACAACTCAATCATCATTCGACGAGGGAACCACACGCTCATGGCAACGAAGAAGGCCCCCACCAAGAAAGCCCCGGCCAAGAAGGCTGCTGCGCCGAAGAAGGCCGCCGCCGCCAAGCCGGCAGCACCGAAGCCGATCAAGGAAGCCCTGAGCAAGTCGGGCCTGGTCGCGCACATCGCCGAGTCCACCGGCGTCGTGGCGAAGGACGTGCGCGCGGTGTTCGCAGCACTCGAAGGCGCCGTCCACGGCTCGATCAGCAAGAAGGGCGCGGGTTCGTTCACCCTGCCCGGCCTGCTGAAGATCACCTCGGTCAGCGTGCCGGCCAAGCCGAAGCGCAAGGGCATCAACCCCTTCACCAAGGAAGAGCAGTGGTTCGCCGCCAAGCCCGCCTCGGTCAAGGTCAAGGTGCGCCCGCTCAAGAAGCTCAAGGACGCCGCCGCCTGATTCCAGGGCGCCACGTGTCTTTCGATCGGGACGGCCTGGGCCGTCCCGATTTCGTTTGGGGATCTGCCCGATGGCGTCTGCCATCCCGACGCGTGCCCGCGTCCGCTCCGAACGCGCCCGCCCTGTGCTGAACACTTCGCGCAGCGTCGTCCGCCGTGCACATCCGATGAACGTGTCCCGCCGCATGCTCGGCGCCGTTTTCTCCCGACCGATGGATATCGAACGATGAGCTTCCAGGGCTTCCTCAATCATCTGCTCACCTCGCAGGCCGGCGGCAAGCCCGGCAGCAGCCTGCTCAACGCCGACTTCGGCAAGGGCGCAGCCACCGGCGGCGCGCTGGGCCTGCTGCTCGGCAAGAACAAGAAGACCCGCAAGCTCGCGACCTACGGCGGCCTCGCCGCGATCGGCGTCATGGCCTACAGGGCCTACGGCGACTACCAGCAACAGCAGGCCGGCGCGGCCGCCGCGCCGCCGCAGACCGTCGACCGCCTGCCTGCGCCGCAGGTCGATCTGCACAGCCAGGCGATCCTCAAGGCGCTGGTCGCCGCCGCGAAGGCCGACGGCCATATCGACGCGCGCGAGCGCGAGCTCATCGAAGGCGAGTTCAAGCGCATCGACGAAGGCGCCGACGTGCAGCGCTGGCTGCATGCGGAACTGGAGAAGCCGCTGGATCCGGCCGAAGTCGCCAGCGCTGCGACCACGCCCGAGATCGCATCGGAGATGTATCTGGCGAGCGTGCTCGTCGCCGACGAGACCAGCTTCATGGAGCGCAGTTATCTCGACGAACTCGCGCGCCAGCTCGAACTCGCGCCCGAGCTCAAGACGCGCCTCGAACAGGAAGTGAAGGCGAACGCCGAAGTCCGCTGATCCCGCGCCACACGTCAGGACCGGCCTGCCCTGTGCAGGCCGGTCCGCGTTGCGCACATCGCCGCACTGACTCCGGCTTCGCGCGCGGCCTGCGACGCTGACGCCATGTCCGAGTCCGATCCCACACCCGATTCCACCCCGTCTGCCGCGGCGAAACCGGTGCGCAAGCCGCGCCGCGACTACACGCCGCAGTTGCGTGCAACGCTGGGCTTCGTGTTCTGGGCCGCGTTGTTCGCGGCCGCAGGCTACTGGGCCTGGCACCAGCCCTTCATGGCCAAGCCGCGCGCGATCGCCGCGCTGTCCGCCGCGCCTGCGCCCGAGACCCTGCCGATGCCCGTCGACGGCGTGCGTGCCGCGCGCGTGGCCGATACCTTCGGCGCGCCACGTGGCCGCGATCGCCAGCACGAAGGCGTCGACATCTTCGCGCCGCGCGGCACGCCGGTGCGCAGCGCCACCGAAGGTCTCGTCGTCGGCGTGCGCGAGGCCGGCCTCGGCGGCAAGCAGGTCTGGGTCATGGGCCCGGGCCGGCAGCGCCATTACTACGCGCATCTCGACGGCTTCGCCGAGTTCCTCGAAGTCGGCGACCTGGTGCGGCCGGGCGATGCGCTGGGTGTCGTCGGCGACACCGGCAACGCGCGCGGCACGCCACCGCATCTGCACTACGGCGTCTACGCGATCGACGGCGCATTCGACCCGCTGCCATTGCTGCGCACGCACGGTGCCGACAACGGCGACGCGGCGCGCTAGCATCCGCCGGGGGCCGCGCACGCGGCGCAACGGGGAATCGGGATGTCGCATCGCGCCTGGTGGCTGGTCATCGCGGCCATCGTGCTGCTCGGTATCGCGGTCGCAGTACAGGAGGGCCTGCGACGCGGCGCGGATGACGCGGGTTCTGCCCAGTCGTCCAGTGCCGCGACGGCCACCTCCAGCGCGTTGCATGGGCCGGGCGACGCAGCCGCGAATGCCGAAGCCCGCGCGGCGTACGCCGCCGCGATGACCGATGCCGTGTCGACCCTGCACACCTACCTCGCCGCACTGTTCAAGGACGACCGCAGCGAGGCCGATGCGCTGTGGATCCATGGCCGTGCCGCCACGCAGGGCGAAGCGGACCTGCGCGCACTCGACGGGGTGACCGGCCTGCGCGTCGACAACGACCAGCCGCAGCAACTCGATGCATCACCGGTGCCCACCGCCGTGCGCATCCCGGTGCGTCTGCGCATCGGTGGGCAGGGGCCGCTGCGTCGCTACGCCGGCCACTACGAACTGCGCCGCGACGGCGCGGGCTGGCGCATCACCGCAGCGTCCATCGATCCCTCACCCGCGCAGCGCTAACCTGTTCACGCGACGCGACTCCTCGGACACCCTGCAATGGACAAACGGTTCTGGATCTGCGGCTTCACGATTTCCGCCAGCGCCCTGGCGCTGGCCTTCATCGTGCACGGCGTGCTGCTGCGCGCCGACTACCTGGCCCTCGCCCACCTGTTCCGCCCGCAGACGGATGCGAACGCCCAGGTCGGCTGGATCCTGCTGGCCTACGCATCGCTCGGTCTGGCGATGACCTGGCTCTATCGCTGGCTGCCGCCACCGCCTCGCAGCAAGCGCTGGCACGGCGCGCGTTTCGGCCTCGCGATCGCGCTGGTGTCCTTCATCCCCTGGCACCTGCTCGCGCATGCCGGCCAGCCGTTCCCGCTGACGCTCGCGCTCAAGCAGATCGGCCTGGATCTGGTGGTCATGCTGCTGCTCGGCATGCTGCTCGCGTGGCTGCAGCCGCACCGCACCGCGCTGGCGCCTGCGCCGGAATAGGCGGATCACCCGCTCGCATCGAACGCGCTAATCCCGCATTCACCGCATCCCGGTAGGGTGCGTCCATCGTCCCTCCGGAGCGTGCCATGCAACGTCCCCTGCATCTGGTTCCCGCCCTGTGCCTGCTGCTCGCCGCGACCGCGTGCACGTCGCTCGGCGTGGTGTCGGCCTGGCTCAACGACCAGGTCACGTTCACGACGCCGCAACTGCAGCGCCAGCTCGACACGCGCTTTCCGCGCACCTTCGACAGGCTCGGTGGCCTGGTGTCGGTCACGCTCGACAATCCGCGCCTGACGATCCCGCAGGGCGATCGCCGGCTCCGGCTGGACTTCGACCTCGGTATCGGCGGCGTCGCCGACGATCGCCCCGGCCACCTCGCGCTGATGAGCGGCCTGCGCTACGACCCGTCCACGCGCGGCCTGCACCTGGACGATCCCGAACTGCTGCAGTTCGACCTGCCCGGCTCCAACGCCCTGCTCAAGGGCGGCGCACGCGGCATCGTCAACAGCCTGCTGGCCGAATACGCACGCAGCGAACCGGTCTACCGGCTCGACAACGACCTGCTGTCGAAGCTGCCTTCGGGCAAGCGCGTGGGCAACGTCGACGTCGGCGACGGCCGCGTGGTGGTGCACCTTGCGCGCTGAGCGCGGCGTGTCCCGTCCCGCGTCCACGCTGGCGATGGCGCTCGTTCTCGCATGTGTCCTCGGCGGCTGCGGCCGCGACGCGGATGCCGAAGCCGCGGCGGCCGGCCAGACCGCGAATGGACCGTTGCCGCAACCGCAGCAGGCCGCAGGCGGCGTCACCGGTTTGACCGGCCAGCCCGGTCCCGGCAACGTTCCGCTCGGCGGCGAGCAGCCCCTGCCCGAAGCCGGCATCGAAGAGCATGCGTTGCTGCCGCTCGAGGACAACCCGGAAACCGGCCTGACCGGCGTTCCCGGCGAACCGATGGCCTCAGCGCCGGAGCCGTCGCCGGAAGAAGCCGCCGCGGTGATCCGCACCTATTACGCCGCGATCAACGCGCTCGACCATGCGCGCGCCTATGCACTGTGGTCCGACGGCGGCCGCGCCAGCGGACAGACGCCCGAGCAGTTCGCGGCGGGCTTCGGCGACACCTCGGTGGTGATGGTCGACATCGGCACGCCCGGCGCCGTCGAGGGCGCTGCCGGTTCGCGTTTCATCGAGATTCCCGTGTCGCTGCGCGCGCAGCAGACCGACGGCAGCAGCCGCCGCTTCGAAGGCCGCTACGTCCTGCGCCGCGCGATGGTCGACGGCGCCAGCGACGCGCAGCGCGCGTGGCGGATCGCGTCGGCGGATCTGCGGGAGGTTTCGGCGCCCTGATGGCGTACTGCTCGAGCCCCTCTCCCCGAAGCGAGAGGTCACCTGATTGAGCGCTGGCTGCTGGAGCCCCTCTCCCTCCGGGAGAGGGGTTGGGGTGAGGGCGCTTTCGATGCATTGCCAATCACAGAGCAACCGCAAAACGCTTTCGGGAAAGCCCCGGCCCTCATCCCACCATCGGCATCCGCCGATGGTCCTCCCCTCTCCCGGAGGGAGAGGGGCATAGGTGTCTTCCGCCTACGGCGGAAGACCGCTTTATCTCTTGGGCTGCAGCATCGTGCCGGTGCATTTCTTCGAACCACAGCGGCAGCCCCACAGCTTCTTGAGCTTCGGCGTGTGCCGCTCGGCGAGCGTGATGCCGTAGTTGTAGGCCAGCTCTTCGCCGGCGGCGATGTCGCGGATCGCCTCGATGAAGACCTTGTCCTTGTGCCGGCGCTCCTTCGGATCCTCCTGCACCACCGCTTCGCAGTTCGGCGCGCAGCTGTGATTGATCCAGCGCGCGATGTTGCCGTCCTCGTTCGCGTCGATGACGTAGTCGTCGTTGAGCGTGAACAGGAAGGTGTGGCCGTCCTCGTCGACATCGCCGTACTGCGCATCGACCTCGTCGTGCGTCCGCAGCAGGCCCTTGTAGCGGACGATCCGCTCGCCCTTGGCGATCGCCTCGGTCGCGAACACGCCGTTGCCGTGGATGCTCGACAGCCGCGCCTCGATCTTCTTCGGCGTCCTGGGCTTCTTCGGCGTCTTGGGCATTGCGGATTCCACGGCGGAGTAAGCCCGCATTGTGGCCAACAACCCGGCGACCCGCCAGCGCGCGCGTGCCGGCGCCACGCCATGCGATGAACGCCGGCCGCCGGTCACATTGAGCTGCCAGACGCAAAAGCGTACAATTTTGGTCCGCTTTCATCCGACGCTCTCCTGGTCGCCCCCGCCTGCAATGCTCCGTGTCACCAAGCTCACCGATTACGCCACTGTCGTCCTGACCGTGCTCGCCGCACGGCCGCAGATGGTGATGAGTGCGGCCGACCTGGCGGAGCAGTCGGGCCTCGAGGCGCCGACGGTCAGCAAGCTGCTCAAGCCGCTGGCGCAGGCCGGTCTGGTCGAAGGCTTCCGCGGCGCGAACGGCGGCTACCGCCTGGCGCGTGAGGCCGCGTCGATCAGTCTGGTCGAGATCGTCGAGGCCATGGAAGGACCGCTCGCGATGACCGAGTGCAGCCTGCACGACGGCCAGTGCGGCATTTCCGAGCAGTGCGGCGTGCGCGGCAACTGGCGCCGGATCAACGACGTGGTGGCTGATGCGCTGCGCGCCGTGAGCCTGGCGCAGATGCTCGACGACGCGCCGCGTCCACAACCCATTTCCACCGCCGGTGGGGCGAAGCGCATCGACGCCCGCCTCGCCCGCGCTTAGACAGTAGGCAGCCCCCATGGCCACCGACATCGCAGAACCGATTGCGAACGCACCGCTTCAGAATGAGGCGATCCACGAGCAGCTCGGCCGTCGCTACGACGCCGGCTTCGTCACCGATATCGAGTCCGACAGCTTTCCGCCCGGCCTCGACGAGGACGTCGTCCGCGCGTTGTCGGCGAAGAAGGAGGAGCCGCAGTGGATGACCGACTGGCGCCTCGCCGCGTATCGCCACTGGCTGACCATGCCGGTGCCGCACTGGGCCAAGCTGTCGATCGCACCGATCGATTTCCAGTCGGTGAGCTACTACTCGGCGCCCAAGGCCAAGTACGCGTCGCTCGACGACGTGCCGCAGGAACTGCTCGACACCTACGACAAGCTCGGCGTGCCACTGCACGAGCGCGCGCGTCTCGCCGGCGTCGCCGTCGACGCGGTGTTCGATTCGGTCTCCGTCGGCACGACGTTCAAGAAGGAACTCGCCGAGAAGGGCGTGATCTTCTGCTCGATGTCGGAGGCGATCGCCGATCACCCGGAACTGGTGAAGCAGTACCTCGGCAGCGTGGTGCCGGTCGGCGATAATTATTTCGCCGCGCTGAACTCGGCCGTGTTCTCCGACGGCAGCTTCGTGTTCATTCCCAAGGGCGTGCGTTGCCCGATGGAACTGAGCACTTATTTCCGCATCAACGCCGGCCACACCGGCCAGTTCGAACGCACGCTGATCATCTGCGAGGACAAGGCCTACGTGTCCTATCTCGAAGGCTGCACCGCGCCGATGCGCGACGAGAACCAGCTGCATGCAGCGGTCGTCGAGCTGGTCGCGCTGGAAGACGCCGAGATCAAGTACTCGACGGTGCAGAACTGGTACCCGGGCGACGAGAACGGCAAGGGCGGCATCTACAACTTCGTGACCAAGCGCGCGGAATGTCGCGGGAACCGCAGCCGCGTGGTCTGGGCGCAGGTCGAGACCGGTTCGGCGATCACCTGGAAGTACCCGTCCTGCGTGTTGCTGGGTGACGATTCGTCCGGTGAATTCCACTCAGTCGCGCTGACGCACCACCGCCAGCAGGCCGATACCGGCACCAAGATGATCCACGTCGGCAAGCGCACCAAGTCGAAGATCGTCAGCAAGGGCATCAGCGCCGGCCGCGGACAGAACACCTATCGCGGCCTGGTCAAGATCGGTGCGGGCGCCGAAGGTGCGCGCAACTACACCCAGTGCGATTCGCTGCTGATCGGCAAGCAGTGCGGCGCGCACACCTTTCCGTACATCGAGGTCAAGCACCCCGGTGCGACCGTCGAGCATGAAGCGACGACGTCCAAGATCAGCGACGACCAGCTGTTCTACTGCCGCACGCGCGGCATCAGCGAGGAGGACGCGGTCAGCCTGATCGTCGACGGCTTCTGCAAGCAGGTCTTCCGCGAGCTGCCGATGGAGTTCGCCGTCGAGGCCAAGAAGCTGCTCGACGTGTCGCTGGAAGGCAGCGTCGGCTGACGCTGCCGTGATTCGTGATGCGTGATTGGTGATTTGAGTCACCGATCGTGTCGCGGATCGCCCGCTTTTTCCAATCACGAATCACGAATGACGAATCACGCCCCCATGCTCAATATCGACAACCTGCACGCCTCCATCAACGAGCGCGAAATCCTCAAGGGCCTTTCGCTGCACGTGAAGCCGGGCGAAGTCCACGCGATCATGGGGCCGAACGGCGCCGGCAAGTCGACGCTGGGCAACCTGCTCGCAGGTCGCGACGGTTACGAGGTCACCGACGGCACCGTCGCGTTCCAAGGCCAGGACCTTCTGGCGCTCGAACCCGAAGAGCGCGCCGCGGCCGGCGTGTTCCTCGCGTTCCAGTATCCGGTCGAGATTCCGGGCGTGAACAACACCTACTTCCTGCGCAGCGCACTCAATGCGCAGCGCAAGGGCCGCGGTGAGGAAGAACTCGATTCGATGCAGTTCCTCAAGCTGGTGCGCGAGAAGCTGGCCGTGCTGCATCTCGACGACCGCCTGCTGCATCGCGGCGTCAACGAAGGCTTCTCCGGCGGCGAGAAGAAGCGCAACGAGATCTTCCAGCTCGCGGTGCTCGAGCCGAAGCTGGCGATCCTCGACGAGACCGACTCGGGCCTCGACATCGATGCGCTGAAGAACGTCGCCGACGGCGTCAACGCACTGCGTTCGCCGGACCGCGCCTTCATCGTCATCACGCACTACCAGCGCCTGCTCGACTACATCAAGCCCGACGTCGTGCACGTGCTCGCCGACGGCCGCATCGTGCAGACCGGTGGTCCGGAGCTCGCGCTGCAGCTCGAAGAGAAGGGCTATACCTGGATCAAGGACCGCGTCGCACCGGAGACCGCTGTCTGATGAGTGCCCTGCTCGACTCCCTCGCCGCCGGTTTCGATGGCGACGCCGCACGCCGCGCGGCCCTCGACACCACGCTCGCGACCGGCCTGCCGGGTCCGCGCAGCGAAGCCTGGAAGTACACCTCGCTGCGCGCCCTGGAGCGTCGCAGCTTCGTCGCGCCGCAGGCCGACGTCACCGTCGATGCCGGGCTGCTGGCCGCGATTCCCGCGCCGCGCCTGGTCTTCGTCAACGGTCGTCCGTCCGCCGTGCTGTCCGATGCCGGCGCCGCAACGCCCGGGCTGTCGATCGGCCCGCTCGCCGATGCCGGCACGCTGCCTGAAATCGACAATCGCGACGACGCCGTGTTCGCCCGCCTCAACGGCGCACTCGCCCGCGACGGCGCGTCGGTATCGGTCGAAGCCGGCGCCAGCGTCGAGACGCCCGTGCATCTGGTGTTCGTCGGCGCGCCTGCTGAAGCCGACCTCGCCTGGCATCTGCGCCACCACGTCGTGCTCGGCGAGGGTGCGACGCTGACGCTGGTCGAGCATCACCTCGATGCCGGCGCACACCGCCATCTCGACAACACCGTGATCTCGCTGCGCGTCGCCGACCGCGCCGAACTGCACCACGTGCGCCTGCAGCACCGCGGCACCGGCGCGACCAGCTTCCTGCGCACCGATGCCGAACTGCAGGCCGCGTCGGTCTACACCCGCGTCGATGTCGAGGCCGGCGGTGCGCTGTCGCGCCACGAACTCGACGTGCGCCTGCTCGGCGACGACGCGCGCCTGACCGCGAACGGCGTGCTGCTGGCCGGCGGCCGCGCGCATGTCGACACGCGTCTGGGCATCCGCCACATCGCGAAGAACACCGCCTGCGAACTCAAGTGGCGCGGCATCGGCGACCAGCGCGGCCGCGTCGTGTTCCACGGCGGCATCACCATCGATGCCGGCGCCGACGGCACCGATGCGCGCCTGTCGAACAAGAACCTGCTGCTGTCGCCCACGGCCGAGATCGACACCCAGCCGGTGCTGGTGATCCACGCCGACGAAGTACAGGCCGCGCATGGCGCGACCGTCGGCCAGCTCGATCCGGGCGCGCTGTTCTACCTGCGTTCGCGCGGACTGCCGGCGCCGGATGCCCAGCGCCTGCTGACCGCCGCGTTCGTGCGCGAGCCGCTGTCGACGATCATCGATCCCGCGCTGCGGTCGCATGCCGAAGCCGGCCTCGATCGCGCGCTCTCGGGACTGGCGCTCGCATGAGCGCCACGCTGCCGCCGCTGACGCCGCCGTTCGACGCGCCCAGCGCGCCGAAGACGCATGACGGCAGCGTCGACTGGATGGCTGTGCGCGCGGATTTCCCCCTGCTGCTGCGCGAAGTCCACGGCAAGCCGCTGATCTACTTCGACAACGCCAACACCGGCCAGAAGCCGGCGTCGGTGATCGAAGCCGTCGACGGCTACTACCGGCGGCAGAACGCCAACGTCAGCCGCGCGGTGCACCAGCTCGGCACCGAGGCGACCGAAGCCTTCGAGGGCACGCGCACGAAGCTCGCGCGTTTCCTCAACGTGCGCCGCGACGAACTGGTGCTGTGCAGCGGCACGACGTTCGCGATCAATCTGGTCGCCTACTCGTGGGCGCTGCCGCGGCTCAAGGCCGGCGACACGATCCTCGTCTCGCGCATGGAGCACCACGCCAACATCGTGCCGTGGCAGATCGTCGCCGAACGCACCGGCGCGATGGTGCGCGTGGCCGAGATCCGCGAGGACGGCACGCTCGACCTCGACGCGCTGCGCCGCGCGATGACGGCCGACGTCAAGGTGCTCGCGCTGACCCACGTGTCCAACGTGCTCGGCACCGTGAATCCGGTCCGCGAGATCTGCCGCGAGGCGCGCAGGCACGGCATCGTCACCGTCATCGACGGTTCGCAGGCGGTGCCGCACCGCCGCGTCGACGTCGCCGCGCTCGGCTGCGATTTCTACGCCTTCACCGGCCACAAGATGTGCGGCCCGACCGGCACCGGTGCGCTGTGGGCGCGCCGCGAACACCTGCAGGCGATGCCGCCGTTCCTCGGCGGCGGCGAGATGATCAAGGAAGTCAGCTTCGAGCGCACGGTCTACAACGATCCGCCGCATCGCTTCGAGGCCGGCACACCGAACATCGCCGGCTTCGTCGGCCTCGGCGCCGCGGTCGACTATCTCGACCGGCTCGGCATGGACCACGTCGAACGCCGCGAGGCCGAACTGCTCGCGCACCTGACCGAAGCCCTACAGGAGATCGACGGCCTGCGCATCTTCGGCACCGCGCCGGACAAGGCCGCGGTGGTGTCGTTCCTCGTCGAAGGCGCGCACGCGCACGATCTCGCCACCCTGCTGGATCTCGAAGGCGTCGCGATCCGCTCGGGCCAGCACTGCGCGCATCCGCTGCTGCAGTTCTACGGCGTCGCCGCCACGTGCCGCGCATCGCCCGCGTTCTACAACACGCACGCGGAAGTCGACGCCTTCGTCGCCGCGCTGCGCAAGGTGCGCACGCTGCTCGGTTGAGCCTGCATCGCGCGTGGAAGCGATCTTGGGCGCGATGCGTGTGTCCTTGAATCTGGGTGCAGCAGGCGCACACCGACGGCGGGATAATGCCCCGGTCCCGACTCCCGCCGCCGCCATGCCCGCCCCTGTATTCCGCGCCGCCTCGCCCATCGATGTGCCCGCCCTCGTCACCCTCGTGACCTCCGCGTACCGCGGCGAATCCAGCCGCAGCGGCTGGACCACCGAGGCCGACCTGCTCGATGGCGCGCGCATCGATCCGGCGGTGCTGGCGCACGACATCGTCCGCCCCGACAGCCGCGTCGTCGTGATCGACGGCGAGGACGGGCGCCCGCTCGCCTGCGCGCATGTCGCGATCGAGGACGGCGTCGGCTACTTCGGCATGTTCGCGGTCGATCCCACGCTGCAGGGCCGCGGCACCGGCGACGCGCTGCTGCGCGAGTGCGAACGCATCGCCCGCGACGAATGGCGCCTGCCCGCCATGCGCATGACCGTCATCGACGTGCGCGATGCGCTGATCGCCTGGTACGTGCGCCGCGGTTATCGAAGGACCGGCGTCCACAAGCCGTTTCCCTACGGCGACACCCGCTTCGGCATTCCGCGTCGCGACGACCTGCGGTTCGAGGTGCTGGAAAAAACCTTCGGAGTGGCGCCATGAGCGAGACCTGGACCTTCGTCTGCGCCACCGGCGACCTGCTGCCGGGTGAGATGCGCACCGCCTTCGACGAGGTCGTCGGCACACCGATCATCGTCTTCAACCTCGACGGCGATCTCTACGCACTCGAGGACCAGTGCAGCCACGAAGACTTCGGCCTGTCGAGCGGCGGCGAGTTCGATGCATCCCTGGGCACGATCGAGTGCGTGCTGCACGGCGCCAAGTTCGACGTGCGCGATGGTCGGGCTCTGTGCGCGCCCGCCTACGAGCCGGTGGCGAAGTTCCCGACCAAGGTCGAGCACGGCGGCGTCTGGACACGGGACGACCGCGACTGAGCCGCCGCGCGCAACGAATCTCACGGCATTTCCGTGTTAACCTCGGGTAACCGGAATCGTTAACATTTGCTGTCGAGAATCATTCTCGGTTAAGATCCCATTGTCGGGCGACGTCGCCCACGGGGGAGCAGGTGTGCCGCAGGGCATCCGATCAGTGAAGGAACGGTCCGACGCGCGCACACATCCGCATGCCGGTAGCGCGCGGACGCTTGCGCTTAGTCTGCTGTTCCTGCTGGCATGGGCGGTCACCCTGGGGCCCGCCGCGATGGTCGCGACCCTGGGCATCGGCGTCCCTCAGACCTTCCACGTCGAGCACGAGGGCGAAACACCGCCCTCGCAGGACATGACGCCGTCGTTGTCCTCCGTCCGGACGACGCCGCGTCCGCCTGAGGCCGCCGCCCTCGCTGCGACGGCGATACCGGCCGTGCCCGGGTCCCGACGCGCACACCCTGCGCGTCCGCGACCGGCGCGTGTGCCGCCACGCCACGACCCGCCCCGACGCCAGCACCGCGGCCGCGCTCCGCCCGGCTGATCAGGATGCCGCCGGCCTGCGCCGGCGCCCGCCATTGCCGAGCGCGCCGCGCTGCGGCCTGTCGCATGCCCACAAGCGCACCCATTCCGGCCAGCCGACGCCACGCCGCGCTCCGACCCTGTCCAACGAGACCTCCATGACCCGTTCTCCGCTCCGTCGTCCGCTCGCCGTCGCCCTGCTCGGCCTGCTGTCCGCGCCCGCTTTCGCCGATTCCGCGCCGGCCACCTCGCCCACCGACTTCGACACCATCGTCGTCACCGCCGCCGGCTTCGAGCAGAAGCTCACCGACGCGCCGGCGAGCATCAGCGTGATCACCCAGGAAGACCTGACCCAGCGTCCGTACATGACCCTGCTCGACGCGGTGCGCGACATCGAAGGCATCGATGTCGGCGAGACGCGCGACAAGACCGGCCAGGGTTCAATCTCGATGCGCGGCATGGGCTCGGACTACACGCTGATCCTCGTCGACGGCAAGCGCCAGAACAACCACGGCGACATCTATCCGAACAACTTCGGCGGCAACCAGTTCAACCACATCCCGCCGCTGGATGCGATCGAGCGCATCGAGGTCATCCGCGGTCCGGCGTCCACGCTGTACGGCGCCGACGCGATGGGCGGCGTCATCAACATCATCACCAAGAAGGTGCTCGATGCGTGGCACGGCTCGGCGACGGTCAGCCGCTCGTTCGAAGACAGCGAGTTCGGCGACGACACCACGGTCGATGCCTTCGTCACCGGCCCGCTGGTGCCCGGCGTGCTGAACCTCAGCGCACGCGCCAGCTGGTACGACCGCGACGCGTCCAACCCGGTCTATGCGCCGATCACCGATCCCGCGGGCGTGGAACGCACGCGCCCGCTGGGCTTCGGCGGCGGCGGCAAGACCGTCGACAACACCAACAAGGCGGGTGGCCTGACGCTCGCGTGGATGCCGACCGCGAACCAGAGCCTGACGCTCGACTACGACACCTCGCGCCAGGAGTACGACAACGCGATCAAGATCAACGACCAGGGCGACGAGGAATACCCGGTCGGCACGGTCGACACCATCAGCAGCATCTTCACTGCCGGCAATTACTGCCTCGGCGCCGCGGGTGCGAACGCCAATGCCTGCGCCGCGAACGGCGGCACCTGGGCGCGCCGCGCCAATCCGCGCGTGGGCTACGGCCCGGTGCAGGAGTTCACCCGTGATGCGTGGTCGCTGACCCACGAAGGCCGCTGGGACTTCGGCAACAGCTTCGTCTCGCTGTCGCACGTCGCGACCAACAACGACGGCCGTACGCTGCCGTTCACCGTGCAGGAGCGCGAACAGCTGCTGGCGATGATCGACGGCACCGGCACCTACGCCGGCCTGTCGCTGGCCGAGCGTCGCGCACTCGCGGAATCGACCTTCCTGCCGCGCCCCAAGCGCACGCTCGAGAGCGCGCAGTACACGCTCGACGCCAAGCTCGACATCCCCTTCCAGCTGGCCGGCGAACACACCGCCGTGCTCGGCGCGCAGGTGATCCAGGGCGAACTGACCGACGGCGTCTTCGGCATCGAGAGCGGCACGCCGGGCCAGAAGCAGGAACACAACATGTACTCGCTGTTCGCCGAGGACACCTGGTACATCACCGCACCCTTCGCGCTCACCGCCGGCCTGCGCTGGGACGACCACGAAGTCTTCGGCAACCACCTGAGCCCGCGCCTGTACGGCGTCTACACCGTGAGCCCGCAGTGGACGGTCAAGGGCGGCGTCAGCACCGGGTTCAAGACGCCCAAGACCACCCAGCTCTACGACGGCGTCACCGGTTTCGGTGGCCAAGGCACCTCGCCGATGTTCGGCAATCCCGACCTGCAGCCGGAAACCAGCACCAGCAGCGAGGTCGCGGTCTACTGGCAGAGTCCGGACGGCCACAACTTCAACCTGACCCTGTTCCACAACGAGTTCGACGACAAGATCGCGTCCCAGCCCTGCGGTCCCGGCACGACGCTGACCTGCACCGCCGCCGGCGAATACGCCGACATCGGTTACGCATCGAGCAGCAAGACCGTCAACATCGACAAGGTCGTGATCCAGGGCGCCGAAGTCGCCGGTCGCTGGCAGATCAGCGAGGCGTTCGGCTTCCGCGCGAACTACACCTTCACCGACAGCGAGCAGAAGAGCGGCAGCGCCGCGGGACTTCCGCTCGGCAACAGCGCGCGCCACATGGCCAACGCTACGCTGGACTGGCAGGCCAGTGAGCGCTTCAACCTGTTCCTGACCGCGGAAGCGCGTTCCAAGCGCTACCGCGATCTGCACGTGATCACCCGCGAGCCGCTGTACTACAAGGATTACGAAGTGCTGCACCTCGGCGCGTCGTTCAAGCTCAACGAGTCGGTCACGTTCAACGGGCGCATCAACAATCTGCTCGATCGCGACTTCACGACTTACGACACCGAATTCCGCGATCTGGACGGCACGCCGGGCTTCGACGGCACCAACGAAATCCTGTACTTCGACCACTACAACAACAAGGACAAGGCGCGCGGCGTCTGGCTGAGCGTCAACGTGCGTTTCTGAAAGCCCCCGTCTGTTCCCCGGCGTCCCGTGCAGGGCGCCGGGTTTGCAGCGGAAACGATCCGCCCGCTCCGTCGACATCGGGCGGGCGCATCCGCCTTGGCAGACGTGTCACCGCGGCCTGCTGATCACGGCGCAGCACCGGTGGGCTGGAACCGGGTCAGCAGCACCTCTCCACCGCCGTCGAGCACATGGCGACAGCGGCCCTCGCGGGCCCGCAATACCAGCGTGTCGCCGCGCTCGAGCACGCGGGCTTGCGTCGCAGCGAGCCGCACGTGCCCGGCGAGTACGTGCACCAGCCAGCAATCGCCCGGATCCACGAACACCACCATCGTGCCGACCAGCGGCCGATGCCAGGTCGAGGCCTCCACGCGATCCGGACGCCACATCAGGTTGAGCGCGCTCGTTCCCGGTCCGGCCGGCTCGCCTTGCAGCGGTCGCTCGCCAGCGAACCGAAACCGTGCATGCGGTGGCTGCAGGTCCGCCACCTCGCCGTCCTCGAAGCAAAGCGTCAGGCCATCGCCCGACAGCAGCATCAGTTCCCGCGCCACACCCTCGAACCGCGAAAATGCGGCCGCCTGCTCGATCTCGGCGATCGACAACCGCCAGATCCACGCATCGCCCACCGTGTCAGGCTCGACGTGGATCTCCCGGGTCCAGCCCAGCCCGTTGCGCCACCGGATACGCCGTGCATCCTGCGCATCGATGCGTTGGACCAGCGGCAGCTGACTGGAGGAATCGCTCATGCCGGCAGTCTAATGCGTCAGGTCCGGAGGCTCTTCGACGACGGGCCGACGTCACGAACCGCGCGCGTACGCACGTGCTGCGGACCACGCGCCGTGCGACACGGGCGCGGCTCCGATGAAGCGCGATTGACGGATTGCTGCAGAAACGCAAGCGCCCAAAAAGGGTCGCCCGCTTCGCATCCAATGCGAGGCGGGCGACGGTTACATCCCTGTAGCGGCTTCCTGCCGGTCCCGTGGAGCGTCCTGCTCCTCGTCTGATGCCGGCACGTCCTGTGCCGACGCCAGCGATGGGCGAATCAGCGCAGCTGCGCTGTCCCCTTGTTACCGGCTGCTGCGGGCGCACTCGGTGCCCGCGTCACGCCTGTCTGCGATCCGGCGGCACCCACCTCGATGCGATCGACGTTGTGCTCCACGGTGCGCAGACCGATGCCCTTCACCTGCGCCAGCTGCTCGGCGCTTCGGAACGGACCGTTCTCATCCCTGTAGGCCACGATGGCTTCTGCCTTGGCCTGTCCCACGTTGTGCAGCACGCGTGCCAGCGTGGCTGCATCGGCGGTGTTGATATTGACCTTCTCCACGCTTTCGTTTGCGAATGCGGTGCCTGCCAACAGCAGTGAAAGGCACAGCGACGCAAGCACGGCTCGGATCGACTTCATGTCCTTAACTCCTTGGTATTGGGTGGAATCCATTCCCGACTGGCGATTCGTTCGTCCTTGCCGGTACTGCCAGTCTTCCCAACACCACGACCACAGAATATCCGCGGCCCCGCTGGGCCGAAGCCAGCCGAACGCCCGAGCTCGTGTAGGAAAATTCCTACATGCGGGGCCGCGATAGAATGGGGTCTACGCACACCGGAAGACCCGAATGGACACCAGCCAGACCGACCGTTTCGTCGGCGCCAAGTGGGACGAGGAGATCGTTCCCCAGCTCGTCGAGTACATCCGGATCCCGAACAAATCGCCGATGTTTGACGCCGACTGGGTCGCCAACGGCCACATGGAGCGCGCGGTCGACCTGATGTCGGACTGGGCGCAGGCGCAGCCGATTCCCGGACTCGCGCTCGAGGTGGTCAGGCTCGAAGGCCGCACGCCGCTGATCTTCATCGAGATTCCGGCCGCCCACGGCGGCAGCGACGACGACTGCGTACTGCTCTACGGCCATCTCGACAAGCAGCCGGAAATGACCGGCTGGGACGACGATCTCGGCCCCTGGAAGCCGGTACTGCGCGACGGCAAGCTCTACGGCCGCGGTGGCGCCGACGACGGCTATGCGATCTACGGTTCGCTGACCGCGATCCTGGCGCTGCACGAACAGGGCCTGCCGCACGCCCGCTGCGTGGTGCTGATCGAGGCGTGCGAGGAATCGGGCAGCTACGACCTGCCGGCCTATGTCGACCATCTGGCCGAGCGCATCGGCAAGCCGTCGCTCGTGGTCTGCCTGGACTCGGGTTGCGGCAACTACGAGCAGCTGTGGTGCACGACGTCGCTGCGTGGCCTCGCCGGCGGCAACCTGACGGTCAAGGTGCTCGACGAGGGCGTGCATTCGGGCGATGCGTCGGGCGTGGTGCCGTCGAGCTTCCGCCTGCTGCGCCAGCTGCTGTCGCGCATCGAAGACGAAGTGACCGGACGCATCCTGGTCGACGGCCTGCACGCCGAGATTCCGGCCGAACGGCTCGAGCAGGCGCGCCGCGCGGCCGAGGTGCTCGATACCGCGATCTACGACAAGTTCCCGCTGACCGGCGACCTCCGGCCGATGTTCCCAAAGGACGCTGAGGGCCAGGTGTCGGAAGACCTGTCGGAACTGGTGCTCAACCGCACTTGGCGCCCGGCGCTGTCGGTCACCGGCGTCGACGGTATTCCGTCGTTGCAGTCGGCCGGCAACGTGCTCCGCCCGCACACGGCGGTGAAGCTGTCGCTGCGGCTGCCGCCGACCGTCGACGGCAAGCGCGCCGGCGAACTGCTGCAGCAGGTGCTGCTGGCCGATCCGCCGAACGGTGCCACGGTGACGCTGGCACTGGAGAAGGCCGCGACCGGCTGGAACGCACCGGCGATGTCGCCCTGGCTCACCCGGGCGATCGACGATGCCAGCCAGGCGTTCTTCGACAGGCCGGCGATGTATATGGGCGAAGGCGGCTCGATCCCGTTCATGGGCATGCTCGGCGAGAAGTTCCCCGGCGCACAGTTCATGATCACCGGCGTGCTGGGCCCGCATTCCAACGCGCACGGCCCCAACGAGTTTCTGCACATCGAGATGGGCAAGCGCGTGACCAGCTGCGTGGCGCGGGTGATCGCCGAGCACCACCACGCCGGCCAGCGCGGCGAGACCACCGGCGCTGCGGTCGTGGCCGACAGCGGCACGCGACACGGCGATCACGGCTGCTGCTGAGGCTCGCGAGGGCCGGCGGATCGCCGGCCCGGACGCCCGCTGCGGGCGGCACGACAAGCGGATAAGGTGGCGGTGACACCGCTGCCCACGGAGTCTGGCGATGACGATGCGTTCGATTGCCCTGCTGCTGTGCCTTGCGCTGCCGATGCCGGCTCCAGCCGAAGATCTCGTCCTCCGCAATGCGTCATACGACCCGACGCGCGAGTTCTACGTCGACTACAACCGCATGTTCGCGGCCGAATGGCGCAGGCGCACCGGCGACGATGTCGAGGTGCTGCAGACCCATGGCGGATCGGGGACGCAGGCCGAGGCTGTGATCGGCGGCGCGCCGGCGGACGTGGTCACACTGGCGCTCGGCGCCGACGTGGACCGGATCGCCGCCGCCGGACTGCTCGATGCCGACTGGCGCCTGCGCACGCCGCACGACGGCGTGCCGTACACGTCGACGGTCGTGTTCCTCGTGCGCAAGGGCAATCCGAAGCGAATCGGCGACTGGGGCGATCTGGCCGGCGACGTCGCCGTAGTCACCGCGGATCCGAAGACCTCGGGCGTCGCGCGCTGGAGTTATCTCGCGGCGTGGGCGTGGGCCTCGCGCACGCATCGTGATGGTGGACGCGTGCTGGACTACATGCGCCGGCTCTACGCCAATGCGCCGGTACTCGACGGCAGCGCGCGCGCTGCGCGCGACACCTTCGTCGAGGGTGGCACCGGCGACGTGCTGCTGGCCTGGGAGAACGACGCGCTCCGCGTGCTGGCCGATGCGCGCACCAGCCAGGCATTCGAGATCGTCTACCCGAGCATCAGCATCCGCGCCGAGCCCGTGGTCGCGGTGCTCGACCGCAACGCCGATGCGCACGGCGTGCGTGCGGTCGCCGATGCCTACGTCGCGCTGCTCTACACACCCTCCGCGCAGCGGCTGGTCGCGCAGCACCATTTCCGTCCGATCCGGCGCGAAGGCGTGCCGGCCTCCCAGCTGGCGCGTTTCCGTCCACTGCCGATGGTCACCGTCGACGCCGCGTTCGGCGGCTGGACGCAGGCGCAGGCCACGCATTTCGCCGACAGCGGCCTCTACGACCGCATCCGCGCGCTGCCGTCGCGCTGACAGTCAGATCGTGTCGGGCTTCACCGTGGCCGGCGCATCGCCGCCGCGGCGACGCATAATCCAGTTGAACAGCGGCGTCGCCATCAGCGTGGTGACGATCGCCATCAGCACCAGGATCGAGAACAGGCCCTGCTTGATCACGCCGGCCTGCAGGCCGATGTTGATCAGGATCAGTTCCATCAGGCCGCGGGCGTTCATCAGCGCGCCGATCGCCTGCGCATCGCGCGGACTTTCGCCGGCCATGCGCGCGGCCGCCCAGCAGGCCAGGCCCTTGCCGGCGAACGAAGCGATCAGGATCACGCCCGCCGCGAGCAGCAGTTGCGGCTCCAGCACCATGCCCAGATCTGTCTTCAGGCCGGAGAAGGTGAAGAACATCGGCAGGAAGAACACCACGACGAAGGGCTGCAGCATCTCGCGGATCTTCTCGACCAGCGCACCCTTGGGCATGCAGGCGCCGAGCAGGAAACCGCCGAACACCGCGTGGATGCCGATCGCATCCATGAGCCATGCACTGAGGCAGAACAGGATCAGCACGACCGCGAGCATCGTCGCGCTGAGCGGCGCGTCCGGGCGCACCGCATCGGCCAGCCGGCGCAGCAGCTTGCGCCCGACGAGCAGCATGAAGACCGCATAGGCGATGCCGCCGCCGATCGCCCACCACGCGCTGTCCCAGCTGCCGCCGAAGCTCGCCAGCACGACCGCGAGGATGCACCAGGCCGCGGCATCGTCGACCGCGCCCGCGGTCAGGGCCAGCGTGCCGAGCGGACTGCCGGCCAGCCCGCGCTCGTGGATGATGCGCGCGAGCATCGGAAAGGCGGTGATCGCGATCGCGGCGCCGAGGAACAGCGACGCGTCCGCCAGCCGCACGTTCTCCGAGAACAGGTTCGGGATGCCGAGCAGCCACGGCGCGATCAGGAAGGCCAGCGCGAACGGCACGACAATGCCGGCCAGCGACACCGCGAACGCGCCACGGAAGCGCGCGCGGAAATGGTCGCCGCGGAACTCGGTGCCGACCAGGAACATGTACAGCCCGACGCCGAACTGCGCGAACACGTAGAGCGTGTCCAGCGTCTGCGCGGGAAACAGCGCCGCCTGCAGGTCGGGCAGCAGCCAGCCGAGCAGCGAAGGTCCGAGCGTCACGCCGGCGATCATCTCGCCGACGACCTGCGGCTGCCCGACACGTTGCGCCAGTTTCCCGACGAGCCGGCAGACGAGCAGGATCACGGCGGCCTGCAGGAAGAAGTACACGGACAGCTGGGCGGTCGGCATCGTGGATCTCCAGCGCCAACGGCGGCGCGCGGAGGATGATGCGCCGCGGCTCGGCGCAGGTAAACCGCAGCGCCCGGAAATGCAAAAGGCCCGCGACGGGGCGGGCCTTTCGACGGTCTCGCAATGGTGGCCGGGGAGGGAATCGAACCCCCGACACGGGGATTTTCAATCCCCTGCTCTACCAACTGAGCTACCCGGCCACTGCGGGAGGCGCATGATACGGGGCAGGCTCGCGGACGGCAACCATTTTCCGAAAACGCCTGGCCGGAGCCGCATTCCGGCGCGCCCCGCGCGCCAGTCTGCGGCCGGCGACGCGTTAACATCGGCCTCCACCTGTCACCGGAGTGTCGCGCATGAAACCGTGGAAACTGCTGACGATCCTGCTGATGGCGTGCGCGCTGGCCGCCTGCGTGACGGGGCAGCGCCGCGTATCCGCACCCACCGCGAGCATCCAGCAGCTCAGCGTCGGCGCCGACGGCAACTGGTCGATCGAGTTGCGCCTGCAGAACTACAGCAGCATTCCGATGCGCTTCGAATCGATCCGCTTCGCGCTGTCGGTCGGCGGCGAAGCGGCGGGCACGCTGGAGACCGCGACGACACTGACGATCGGTCCGGAGTCGGCGGACATCCTGAGCCTGACGCTCGCGCCGTCGGCGCAGGGCCGGCTGCATGCGGCCGACGCGCTCGCCGCGGGACGCGCGCTGCCCTACCGCATCGACGGCACCATCCGCGCCGCGCCCGACGACCGCGGCAGCGCCTCCAGCTACACCGTGCGCCGCGACAGCGCGCTGAGCGCCGTTCCGGGCCTGCCCGGCGTGATGCGCTGATCCGCCCACGTCCCTCCACGAACACGCACCCGCACACGAGCCAGGCAGACGCATGAGCACCTACCACGCCCCGTTGACCGACATCCGCTTCGCCCTGCACGACGTGCTGCAGGTCGAGTCCCTGTTCGCCACCCTCGGCTTCGACGACGCCAGCCGCGAGACCGTCGACGCGGTGCTCGACGAATGCGCGCGCCTGTGCGAGACCGTGCTCGCGCCGCTCAACCGCATCGGCGACGAACAGGGCGTGCGTTTCGACAAGGCGACCGGCGCGGTGACGACGCCCGACGGCTTCAAGGCCGCCTACGACCAGTTCGCGCAAGGCGGCTGGACCGGCATGAGCGCGCCGACCGAGTTCGGCGGCATGAACATGCCGCACGCGATCGGCATCTGCCTGGAGGAGATGATCGATGCTGCCAATCTCGCCTGGAGCAATTTTCCGCTGCTCTCGCACGGCGCGGTCAATGCACTGCATCACCACGGCGAGGACTGGCAGAAGGAAGTCTTCCTCAAGCCGCTGATCGCCGGCACCTGGACCGGCACCATGTGCCTGACCGAGCCGCAATGCGGTACCGATCTCGGCCTGCTCAAGACCCGCGCCGAACCCGCCGATGACGGCGCCTACGCCATCACCGGCACCAAGATCTTCATCACCGCCGGCGAGCACGACCTCACCGACAACATCATCCACCTGGTGCTCGCGCGCCTGCCCGATGCGCCCGCGGGCAGCCGGGGCATCTCGCTGTTCATCGTGCCGAAGATCAAAGTCGCGCGCGACGGCACGGTCGGCGGACGCAACGCGGTGCGCTGCGGCGCGGTCGAACACAAGATGGGCATCCACGGTTCGGCGACCTGCGTGATGAATTTCGATGGTGCGCAGGGCTACCTCATCGGCCAGCCGCACAAGGGCCTCATGGCGATGTTTACGATGATGAACACCGCGCGCCTCGGCGTCGGCGTGCAGGGCCTGGGCCTCGCCACGCGCGCGTACGAAAATGCGCTGCGCTATGCGCGCGAACGTCTGCAGTCGCGCGCGCTGTCCGGTCCGAAGCTGCCGTCGAAGCCGGCCGATCCGATCCTCGTGCAGCCCGACGTGCGCCGCATGCTGCTGACCTGCAAGTCGCTGACCGAAGGCGGCCGCCTATTGGCCTATCACGCCGGTTCGCTGGTCGACGGCGCCGAACGCGCCGAAGATGCCGCCGCGCGCAAGGACGCCGACGATCTGCTCGGTTTCCTGACGCCCATCGTCAAGGCCTGCCTGACCGAGTGGGGCAACGAGTGCACCTACCACGCGCTGCAGTGCTTCGGCGGCCACGGCTACATCGCCGAACACGGCATGGAGCAGCTGGCACGCGACGCGCGCATCACCACGCTCTACGAAGGCACGACCGGCATCCAGGCGCTGGACCTCATGGGTCGCAAGATCATGCAGTTGCAGGGCGCGGGCCTGCGCGTATTCCTCGGCATGATCGAACACTTCTGCGCCGAGCATGCGCACGATGCGTCGCTGGCCGAGTTCGTCGAGCCGCTGCGCGCGAAGGCCGGCGAGTGGCAGGCGTTGACGCGTTCGATCGCCGAACGCGCCGCGGCCGATCCGGAGGAGATCGGCGCGGCCGCCCACGACTACCTGTTCTTCTCCGGCTACGTGGCGCTGGCCTACTGGTGGGCGCGCAGCGTTGCGGTGGCCGATGCGTCGTCGCGGCCGGAAACCTTCAAAGCCGGCAAGCGCGAGACCGCACGCTTCTACTACACCCGCATCCTGCCGCGCACGCTGACCCACGCGGCGGCGATCGCGAGCGGGCCGGCCTCGCTGCTGTCCATCGCCGACGCGGCATTCGACAGCTGAAGCCGTGCATGCACGTCGCGACAGCCGGCCGGCGTCGCGACGTGCGCGTGATCCGTTGCACAAAGTGTCATCGATCGGGTATATGCTCGGTCTCCAATGGAGGCAGACAGCGCGATCACACGCCTGATCCCTACCGGCGCCGCAACGGCGCTGGATTCCGGAGTCTCCGCCGCACTTTCCGGTCACGCCCCGCGTCGCGATGCAGTCCGCCTGCTCGCACTCGACGCCCATGGCCGCGCGCTCAACTGGATCAGCTGGCAGGACGCCGCCTGCCTCTATGCGCGCGGCGCGGTCGCCTGGACGCTCGGGGATCCCTGCATGACCGTGCACGGCGGCCTGTGCCGTGCGACCGGCCGGCAGAGCCGCATGGACCTGCATCCGATCATCGCCGGCCGCAGCCACGTGCGTCCGAGCGCGACCGATCCGACCCCTGCATTGACCAACACCGCGCTGTTCGCGCGCGACCAGCAGCTGTGCCTGTACTGCGGCCGCCGCGCGGGCCGGCAGACGCTGACCCGCGACCATGTCGAACCGTTGTCGCGCGGCGGCCTCGACATCTGGGAGAACGTGGTCACCGCGTGCTTCCACTGCAATTCGCGCAAGGGCGCGCGGACGCCGCAGGAAGCCTCGATGCCGTTGCTGGCGGTGCCGTTCCGGCCGAGCTGGATCGAACACCTGATCCTCAGCAACCGCAACATCCTCGCCGACCAGATGGCGTTCCTCAGCACCCATCTGCCACGTCGCGAACGCGGGTGAATTCCACGCGCCGCGCACTGCGCGCGCTGCACAGCATGCGCGGCACTGGCTACACTTCGCGGATGGCGTGCTTCGCGCCGCGTCACCCGGTATTTCCTGCATGACCCTGACCATCGCCCTGAGCGGAATGGACACCGCCACCGAGACCGCGCTGCGCGCGGCGTTCGCCGGCGCCAATTCGCAACTCGGCGAGCCGTTCCTGCTGGTCGCGGAACCGGATGCCGAGCACGTCATCGTCGACATGGACAGCATGTACGGCCCGATGAGCTGGCTGCGCCTGCATGCCGCGGGCAAGCAGATCGTCGGCCTGACCTCGGCGCCGCGCGTGCAGACGCACTTCAGGCTCGGGCGTCCGTTCGACGACAACGCGATGGCCGCGTTGCTGCGCGAGATCGCGGCGACGCAGGACATCGTGCTGGGACCGCAGATGGCGACACCGCCGCTGGACGCGCCTGCGCAGGCGACACCGACTGCCGTGGCGCCACCGGTCGATGCGCGCGACGACGCGGTCGCCGCGGCCGCGGCCGATACCGCTCCGGTGCCCGCGGCGGCGGACGAGCCCGACATCGCGCCTCCGGCAGCCGCAGCCGCAGTCGAGACCGCGCGTGTCGCAGAGCCGGCGCCGCAGGCAACATCCGACGCTGCCGCGCCAGCGCGCGAACCCGAGCCCGAACCCGTACACGCGCCGGAACCGGAACCCGAGCCCGAACGCGCCCTGCCCTTCGTGACCTGGCTCGGTGCCGGCGTGCTGCGCGGCCGGCGTCGCTATCGCCGTGAGACCGGGCCGACGCTGTGGCTCGACTTCGATGCGCAGCACTACCACGGCCCCACCACGCTGAAGCCGCTGAGCCAGTATTTCGACGGCCCGATCGAACGCGATGCGATCGAGCCGGTCGACGATGCGACCTGGTCGCGCGAGGCACAGGCCTCGGGCGCGCCGCAGCCCCTGCTGCGCCTGGTGTGGCTGGGCGGCCTGCTCGCCGGCGACGGCACGCTCGCGCCCGGCCACGATCCCGATGCGCGCTACCAGCTGAACAAGTGGCCGCAGACCGAACGCGAGTATCCGCGCCATTTCCGCATCGCCACCGCGATGATGAAGGGCCCGGCGACGCTCGACGAAATCGTCGCCACCAGTGGCCTGCCGGCCGAGGACGTCGTCCGGTTCGTGAACGCCAATCTCGCCACAGGCTACGCCGAACCGCTGGTGGATACGCCCGCACCCGTCGACGCCCCGGCGCGGCCGGGCGGCTTCTTTTCCCGTCTGCGCGGGCGCTGACACCCGCCTGTCGGCCGCCCTTCCATGGCAGGCCGGTGACGCCAGCAGCAGGCCTGCGGCGTACAATTGGCGGATGATCGACTCCACGCGCTATCCGCGCCTCGCGCGCATCGACGCGCCGTCCGACCTCCGCCAGTTCGACGAAGCCGAACTGCCCGCGATCGCCGACGAACTGCGCGCCTACCTCATCGAATCCGTCGGCAAGAGCGGCGGCCATTTCGGCGCCGGCCTCGGCGTGATCGAGCTCACGACGGTCCTGCACTACCTCTACGACACGCCGCACGACCGCGTCGTCTGGGACGTCGGCCACCAGACCTATCCGCACAAGATCCTGACCGGTCGGCGCGACCGCATCCACACCGTCAAGCAGAAGGACGGCGTGGCGCCGTTCCCCAAGCGCGAAGAGTCGGAATACGACACCTTCGGCGTCGGCCATTCGTCGACGTCGATCTCCGCCGCGCTGGGCATGGCCATCGCCAACGCACAGGCCGGCAACGACCGCCGCGTGGTCGCGGTGATCGGCGACGGTGCGATGACCGCCGGCATGGTCTACGAGGCGCTCAACCACGCCGGCGGCATGGAGCCCGAGCCGGACATGCTGGTGGTGCTCAACGACAACCGCATGTCGATCAGCGAAGCCGTCGGCGGCCTGACCAAGATGCTCGGCCGCGCGACCGGCAACCGCACGCTCAATGCATTGCGCGAAGGCGGCAAGAAGCTGCTCGGCGACAAGAACAATCCGACCGCGAAGTTCGTGCGCCGTTGGGAAGAACACTGGAAGGGCATGTTCGTGCCGTCCACGCTGTTCGAGGAAATGGGCTTCCACTACACCGGCCCGATCGACGGCCACGACGTCAAGGCGCTGGTCGACACGCTCAAGACGCTCAAGGGCCTCAAGGGCCCGCAGCTGCTGCACGTCATCACCACGAAGGGCAAGGGCTACGAACTGGCCGAAGGCGACCAGATCGGCTACCACGCCGTGTCGCCGTTCGATCCCGACAAGGGTCTGGTCGCCAAGAGTGGCGCTTCGAGGCCGACCTACACCGATGTGTTCGGCGACTGGATCTGCGACATGGCCGCGGCCGATCCGCTGCTGCTCGGCATCACGCCGGCGATGCGCGAAGGCTCGGGCCTGGTGCGCTTCTCGAAGGAATATCCGGCGCGCTATTTCGACACCGCCATCGCCGAGCAGCATGCGGTGACCCTCGCCGCGGGCATGGCCTGCGAGGGCGCCAAACCGGTCGTCGCGATCTACTCGACCTTCCTGCAGCGCGCCTACGACCAGCTGGTCCACGACGTCGCGGTACAGAAGCTCGACGTGTTGTTCGCGATCGACCGCGGCGGCGTCGTCGGTCCCGACGGCGCCACGCACGCAGGCAACCTCGACCTGAGCTTCCTGCGCTGCGTGCCGAACATGGTGGTCATGGCGCCGGCCGACGAGAACGAATGCCGCACGATGCTGACGACCGGCTTCCGCCATGCAGGTCCGGCCGCGGTGCGCTACCCGCGCGGCACCGGTCCCGGCGTCGCCATCGACACGAAGCTCGACACCCTGCCGATCGGCAAGGCCGAACTGCGCCGCCGCGGCGCGCGTATCGCGCTGCTGGCGTTCGGCGCGATCGTGCCGGCCGCCGAACAGGTCGGCGCGGCGCTCGATCTGACCGTCGTCAACATGCGTTTCGTGCGCCCGCTCGACCGCGCGCTGCTGCTGGAACTGGCCAAGACCCACGACGGCTTCGTGACGCTCGAGGACAACGTCGTCGCCGGCGGCGCAGGTTCCGGGGTCGCCGAACTGCTCAATGCCGAGGGCGTCATTCTGCCGGTGCTGCACCTCGGCCTGCCGGACGCGTTCCAGCACCACGCCAGCCGCGAGGATCTGCTCGCCGAAGCAGGGCTCGACGTCGCCGGCATCCGCGAGGCGGTGCTGCACCGCTGGCCGGAACTGCGCGCAGGCAATGCCGGCTTGCAGGCAGCCGCGGCGGGCTGAGCCGCGAGTCCGCAGGCATCGCCTGCAGACTCGCCGCTTCACGGGCCGGCCGTCGCCTGCGCCTCGTCATCCTCGACCAAGTCGGGCTCGTCCGGTGCGAGCACGGTGTAGCCGCGCGCGCGCAGGCGTTCCAGCAGACCGCCGGAACGCAACAAGGTGTTGATCGACAGCGTCGCGAACACGGTCCGGTGTTCCGCGATTGCGGTATCGACCGCAGCCAACCAGGCGTCGTCGACCTTCGGTTCGATATCCGCCATGCCCAGGTTCCGCGCGGTTTCGCTGGCATTCACTGCCGACAGGCACGACATGATCTGGCTCCGCGTATCGGGCATCGCCCGCAGCGCATCGAGATCGCCGACCGCCCAGGCGTTCGCGCGCGCCGCGATCTCCGGCAGATCGTGCTCGATGATGCCGAACGTCCCGCGCACGCAGTCCAGTTCCTCCTGCTTCAGCGTTTCGCGGCGGAAGGACGCCAGCGCGGCGCGCGGATCATCGACCTTCAGCTGCACCAGCGTCGGTGTGATCTTCATGCCGCGCGCCTTCAGAACCTCGTCGATCACCGGCGCGATGACGCCACCGTCGCGCAGGCCGTGCTGCTTGAGTGCTGCCCGGTACAACTCGGCGACTGCGATGAAGGGACGTTTGCGTTCGATGCCGCGATCGCGGCCGATGTAGCGCGCCTTCAACGTCGTCCAGCGCGCATACAGATCCGAAGGCAGGAGTTCGTCGAGCGTGGCACCGTCGGGATTGCGCATCGCGCGCAAGGCCGACGGCGCAAGGGTCAAGCCCCGCAGGAATCCGACATCGGCGCTCAATCGAGCGCCGGGCTGGCCCAGCACGACACCTGCCTCCGCCAACACCTCGCGTACTTCGTCCGCACGCCAGGTGATGTCCGCCGGCAACGGCGACTGGGCACCGAGGATGTACAGCGTATGCCCGTCCGCGCGCCGCGCGCGCCACAGGCCCGGCCCCGGCTGCACGCCGGTCACGACGACCGCGTCCATGTCGCGGACATCCGCGCTGGCCGACATTGTGGTCGGCAACGGGTCCACCGCGTCCTGTGCATGGGCCGCCGGAAACGCCGACGACAGCACCAGTGCCAAGCAGAAGCATCCGAACCGCTTGTCCATAAGCCAGACCCGTTCAAGAAGATGAAGGCCGAGCATACGAAGCCCCGATCGCGAATGCGCACCGCCCCGCAATGACCATCGGCTTTCCGTTCAGCGTGATGGCGCCCGTTGCGGGGTCGACCCACGCCGACGCGCACGCCTCGCCCACACCCGTATCGCTACGGTGCGGTATCCCCGTAACGGAACACCGACATGACGATCGACGACGACCAGCGCCGGATCCTGCGCGACATCGAGGCGACGACTCCGATCACGGAGTCCGAAACGGATTGGGCCGTCAATGCCGGCTATGCCGTGCTGGCCGAAGATGGCGACATCGACCTCACCGCAGAGGGACGTGCACTACTCGATGCGGCGTGAGGCAAGGACCTGACACGTCCGCAAACAGAACGACCCGCGCTTGCGCACGGGCCGTTCGGATGTCACGTGGGTAGACTCTACCGAAAAGCCCCTACAAGATGTTGTTCCTGCAGGAAAAAATCCAATTCAAACTTTTTCGATACCGCGGCCGTTACCGCTCGACCCAAGTGCTTGATTTTTGGATTTGAACCGAAACCAGACGCTTTTTCCGGCACTCGATTCTTCACCGTTTGCGCGAACTTTTCGACCCATCCGAGGGGGCGTCGAGCGGTCAGTGACGCAGCTGCAGAAAAGGATATCAGCGTCCATTCCAGGCGGTTCGAAATGGGAGGTCCCTGGACTCGTCAAGGCCGGTCGGGAATGCTACGTCGTACCGCGGCGTGGACAGGGGACCACATTCGACCATGCGCCACTACCTGCGCCGACACGCCCTCGACCCACAGGTCATCCTCGAAATCGACGAAGCACGCTACGTGCGTCTGGCCGATGCGCGCAAGACGCTCGTCGACGCCGGCGCCTTCGAACAGCGCTATGAGCTGTTGCTGGGCAACTTCCTGGCGTACGAGATGTTCTGCGCCGAAACCTCCCTGCGCGGTTCGGTTGAACTCGACTTCCGCTACCAGACGTGGGCAAGAGTCATTTCCGAAGCCAACCGCCATGCCGTCAACTTCCTGACCACGACGCGCCAGTACGCCGATCACGTGGTGCGTGACTTCACACACCTCCCTCTGGGTCGAGCCGTTCGACAAGGCCGCCACGCAACTTCTCAGTGAAGCCCACGGCAGCACCCTCGAATATCGTTTTATCTGGGAACTTCGCAACTACGGTCAACACCGTGGCGCCATCGTCCACGGCATCAAGGGACGGCACCCGGAAGTCCGGGCTCTTGTCGCTGGTCTTCTCGTTCGGGAGGAACTTGACCTTGACGTTGACGTTGAGGGTGCGGACGGTGCCCGCGTAGCCATTCTCGGACTTGGTGAAGGTGCCGATGGTGGACATGGTATGTGCTCCTTGGGTTTGCCAGGTCGCGCCCATCGCGGCCTTGACGGCGCCAACAGGGCGACGGTCGGGCGGCCCGCACCGCCTGCGGCCGCAACGCAGTGGAGGACCGGCAAGCACAAAGAATCTGTCGGCGAGGAGGCGGAACGCCGGGGAGGTTGTTTGCGCGTCCGGTTGCGGGACACGAGCCCGAGGCACAGCCGCACCGTCGACACGATGCGACGACAAGAAAGGCCGCATGGGTCGAACTGATCGCAACGAGCACGCTTCCGTCCGGTACCGTTTCAGGGCCTGCAGGCGGGCACCGATAGCATGCTTGGCGACGACGACGCCAGTCCCGAATGAGACGATAAGCACCATGCAAGGACGTGCAGAGACGGCATAACCTGCATGGCGACGCCAGCCATCGCGTCGGCGCCCTACCGCGATCCCTTCGTCCGGTCCTCTCCATCGCCGTCAGTGACAGGTGACGACGGCTTGCTCTGGTTGCGACAACGCGACAATCGCATGCGTTCTGTCGCAAGAAGGGGCGCATTCCTGCGAAACGCAAAAAAGACGGGAAGGCTTGCGCCCTCCCGTCGTAACGCATCGACTCAAACCCAACCGCGCTCGGCCAGCGAGATCGTCGTATTGCCGCCGACGACGATGTGGTCGAGCAGCCGCACGTCCACCAACGCCAATGCCTGCTTCAGCTGCGCGGTGACCGCGCGATCGGCCGCGCTCGGCTCGGGATTGCCACTGGGGTGATTGTGCGCGGCAAGAACAGCGGAAGAATTGCAGGTCAGCGCACGCCGCACCACCTCGCGCGGATGTACCTCGGCGCCGTCGATCGTTCCGAAGAACAGCTCGGCGTAGTCCACCAAACGATGCCTCGTGTCGAGGAACGCCACGACAAACGCCTCGCGTTCCAGGCCGGCCAGCTTGTCGCGGAAGAAGCCGCGCGCAGTCGACGGATCTGTGAACGACGTCCCCCGCTGCATGCGCTGGTCAACCCCCAGCCGCGCGGCCTCGAGGATCTGGTCCGCGCTCGCCTGCTGGTAGCGCCGACGCCTGTCGCGGATGAACAACGGGGAATCGAAGGAAGAGAACGACATGAGCCTGCTCCGGTACCGGGCGGGATTGCCCGGCGCCGGCCCGCATGCCGCAGCGCAGCGGTCAAGGGTCGCAGACGGCCGCAGGCCGCAAGCATGCATGGCACGCGCCGCCCTTGAGGGCGAGAACGGCATGGCACCCTGGCCGGACCGCAAGACCGCCCTCTCCCCACAGCCCGGCAAGCGGAGCGCGCAGGTCCGTCAGGACCGAAGGCATCAGGGATCAGAAGCACGCGACTCGCCGGAGGCGCGGGCGCAGCCCACGAGCCCCACGGACGTTCCGTCGGTTCATAGGCAGAACGGAACCGTCACGATCGGCCGTCCCGCGTCCGGCAGGGTATCGCCCGGTGAGACCGGCTGATCGCAGACTGCCCGAAATCCAGGGACGAGGCAGACGTGCAGGACAGACCGTCTTCGTTGATCGGGACCAGGCGGAAGGCGCGTTTTGGCAATGACCCGATCCTCCGTCGCTGCGTGGGACACCCCGAAAGCGGCCGATGTGATGGTCCCCGCATCCGTTCGCAGAAAGCAACGGTGGTATCGCATGGATCATGGGCAACGCGGACCCGACCTCGTGATTTCTAGGCCCGGGATCCAGGCGTCAGGACCCGGATCACGGCCGCACCGGCATCGCCCAGCGCGTCCGGGCCGCCCGTGCATGCTATACGCAGATAACGTACACTTTTGGGCGTCCGGGCCGGCTGGCAGCCATGGGGATCCGGAGATCAGTCCGGCTCCAGGCAGCCAAGTGGTTGGGTACACCGCACCTGTCTGCTGGATGAAGGGGTGTGGCCAGCCGATGACAGTGGACAACACGACGAGTCAGACAGGGAGCGAACGGAATGACCAGGCGAAACAGTCTACGCAAACCGCCGGATGTGCATGGCCTGCAATCCCAGGACAAGGCTACATGGCGTTCGCACAAGGTGCATCTGGCGAAGCTGCCGGACCTTACTGCCTCTGAACTCATCCAGATCCGGGAGAGCCTGAATATGTCGCGCCCCGTGTTCGCGAACTATCTGCGGACCAACATCAGGACCCTGGAGAACTGGGAGCAGGGGCGGGCCAGGCCCAATGCGCAGGCCACGGCGTTGATCCATCTGGTGCGCAAGCACCCTGAGACGGTGAAGCACCTGGCTGCGCTGACCTGAGAACCGGACAGGGGCCGATGCTGGCCCTGCGCGCCGGTTCCGCCCCTGTGCCCATTGCCCATCTGTCCACCAAACAAAGCAGAGTTAGATGAAACACGACGTTCTGACGCAAGTGCGGCATCGCATCCAATCGGAGGGCATCAGCCTCCAAGAGGCTGCGACAGCGATCGGCATAGGCGCATCCGCACTCATGCGCCATCTGGACGGGGAATATGTCCGGAGTGATTCACTGGCGAAATACCGCCTGTGGCTCAGTGGTGCCGGCCTGCGGAACCGCCCGATACAACTGGTCAGGACCTTCCCTGATGCCGAATCGCCGCACAGCGCCAAACTGCTGAGCCTGACCCGGTCCGGGCAGACACTGCCGCGCCCACGCCATGTGGTGGACCTGTTCTGCGGCTGCGGAGGCATGTCACTGGGGTTTGAGCGCTCCAGTGACGGCGAGGTCTACCGCGTTGCCATGGCGCTGGATATCGAAGACGCCATGGTGCGGGTGTTCAACGACAACCACCCCTCCCCGTCCGGCGTCCTGCCCATAGCAAGGCACGCGGACATCACCGATTTCATGAACGAGGCCGAGATACAGGCCTACTACCTGGATCATCTCGCGCGGTCATCCGGCGACGGGGATCTGATCACCCGGCTGCAGAAGCTCGGGATTCCCGGCCTGAGGAAGCGTCTGCACGATCTGGACAGCGCCTTTCTCGACAGCCTGGCCGTGCACAGGAACCAGCCGGAGTACTTGGAAGAGATCAGGACCATGGGGTCCGGCGTGCTGGGACAGACATCGGTAGCCGGTTTCCACAGCGCCACGAAGCTGCCCGCCACGGGAAGTGCCTATCCGAGGGTCGGCCCCCTCATCTGGCATCGTGATGGCGATACGCTGACCGCGGGCGATGACCCATCCCGACAGGTGGACAGGGATGTGCTCCGCGCCTGCCGTACCCGGGCACGCAGGCTCTGGGATACGGAGGTCATCAAGCTGACCGCCAGGGCAGAAGGAGCCGGACGCGGTCAACTGGCCTCTGCGGCAGAGCGGATCCGGAAGTTCCAGCGGTTTCTGGAGACAGCTCCGATGCAGCGGATCAAGCGGCTGTGGCTGGACTGGCGCGCATCACGGGAGGAAGCGCGTACGAGCTTCTTCGGCGATGCCGGGGTGCAGTGTGAGCTGAGAACGATCTATGAGGACGGGCATCAGGTCTCGGTGCTTCTCGGAGGCCCGCCCTGCCAGGGCTTCAGCCGTATCGGTCGCGGCAAGATCCGCAGCCTGCGCGAGCAGGGTGTGCATGTCCATGAGGACGGGGATTCCGTGGACAGCCGGAACCAGCTCATGCATCAGTATGTGCTGTTCGTGGCGGCGCTGTCGCCGGAGGTGTTCCTGTTTGAGAACGTCAAGCACTTCCAGGCGGTGGTGAAATCGGAAGGCGTCGAGTTCGACGCGGCCGACATCCTGGCGGAGGCGATCGAGGCGGTCTCGGAAAGCGGTCTCCACTATGAGATCGCGCGGCGCATCATTGTTGCTTCGGAACATGCGATTCCACAGAACAGGGAACGCTTCGTGATGTCCGGTATCCGTCGGGATGTGGCCGACGCGCTGCCGGATGCCGACGCCGCATCCTGGGTGCTCGCCCTTGAGAAGCGACAGCCCATCCCGCTATCGGTTGCACTCGAGGGATTGCAGACCCCTGATTTCGAAAGCCAGGGATCGGAGGTCGAAGTCAGGAACGAGGATGATGGGCAGCGTGGAAGCACTGCGATCGAGCCTGCGGAGACCATCTTCAGGAGCTGGACATTCAGGGGCACCTCGGTTGATGCGCACATCGCCCGTCCGCCGCGACCCGACGACAAGGCGTTCTTTGCCCTGATGGGACCTGGCAAGCGCTGGATGGACTATCGCTGCGACGATGCCCCCACCCTGCAGCGGATCAATGATGTCCTCGTCGCGTTGCGGAAGGCGCTGGCCTCCACACCCGGGCTCTCCAAGAAGATGGGAGTGTCGTTGAAGGAGGTGAGCAGTCTTTCGGGGATGGCTGACGGCTCATTGAGCCTGCGGTTGCTGCTGGAGGGGATCACGCCGCATCCCGGAGAGCTCCAGCACCATTTGTTGGCGGAGAACTATCTGAAGAAGCGCGGGGGAGCGCATGGGGACTGGCTTTCACGCATGGATCCCGCGCAGCCGTCCAAGACCATCGTCAGCCATATGGCCAAGGATACCTACGCCTATGTGCATCCATTCCTGCCGCGTACGCTCTCTGTCCGTGAGGCAGCCCGTGCCCAGTCCTTCCCGGACGACTACCGGTTCGGAAGCGTAGGTCTGGTGGATGGATTCCGCGTCGTGGGCAATGCGGTCCCACCTCTTCTCAGTCAGCAGTTTGCCGAGCGGGTGACGTCGATCCTGTCCGTCGTGGATGCCGCGAGGAGCGCCACAACGGAAGAGGAGGTCAGGAGGATTGCCGTCTCCTAGGGGAAGCGCCATGCCGCGGCCACCGTCGCCAAGCCGTAGCGCCAACATGGCACGCATCCGGGGCAACGATACGGGCCCCGAGCTTCTGCTGCGCAGCGCGCTGTGGCAGCGTGGACTCAGGTTCCGGCTCAATCTGCGCGTGGAGGGGACGCGGCCGGATATCGTCTTTCCCTCACGCAGGCTCGCGATCTTCGTGGATGGCTGCTTCTGGCACGGATGCCCCCTGCACTACGTGAGGCCGCGATCAAGGTCAGACTTCTGGGATGAGAAGCTCAGGACCAACACCGCACGTGACCGCCTGCAGACCCGGCGCCTGCTTGAGAACGGCTGGAGCATCCTGCGGATCTGGGAGCATGACCTCGATCATGATCTGCCCGCGGTCGTCGAGGCCGTGATCCGGGCGCATCGGGATCCACCGGGCGCATTCGGACATCGCTCCGTGGTGGTCAGGGTCGAGACCCAGGATGAGGAGGATACGACCGAACGCTGGCACATCGAGGAGCTGATGGGCCGGACGGCCGGTCATTCCGAGCTCCGTGCGCGCAGACCCAGACGATCGACGCCCTGACCATGCAGGACGCGGAGGACCGGATCCGAGAACACCGCGAAGGCCCGCTCGCGTACCGTGCGGTCCCGCCTTATCAGACCCTCGATGTCCACACCCACCAGATGGATATGCCTTCCGGTTCCGGGGATCTGATAGGACTTCATCCAACCCGGCGCCATCCAGCCGGCTCTGGGCATGAAGACGAAGGCATCCTGGACGTCATACCTCGCCAGATATGCATTCACCTGATAGAGGTCCTCGCGTTTGACTCCATGTGCGCGCCCCGACTCGCTGGCACGCTTCCACTTCGCATCGCCCACCGCGACTAGTCCGGAGGCGTCGTGGAAGAGATAGTCGGGCTTCAGCCGGACGATGCCGCTGCTGTTCGCCGGATCCTCCAGAAGGAACAGGGGAGTACCGCGATGGCTTGCGCGGATATCGCTATGCTGCAGTGCACCTGTCAGGATCCTGCGCATCATCCGTTCAAACAGATGCTGCAACGGGAAAAGCATCGAGAAGGCATCACTCCCACCTGAGAACGTGGGGTCCGGAGATTGCCCGGCCAGCAGGAGACGTCCGACCGAGATCGATTTCTCCCAGTGGGATTCGCGGCGCGCGAGCATCACCGAATCAAGCTGCTCATGGCTGGGCACCCTGTCGCTGATGCCGGAGAACTGCCCAAGGACGGTTGCCAGCGACTGCCTGTTGGAACTGCTGCGTGTCAGCCGGTAGAGGATCTGCGCGATCCCCTTGATGCACTGGGCCAGCGCATTGTCGATCGTGAGTGGCGAATGGCGCATCGGAAGACGTGCCCTTTCACTTGGCAGCCGGGTCGACAGGCTCGAAAAATCGATGCGGCCCCTGACGGTCGACAGATCCTCCTGTCTCCTCTCGTATCTCCTGGGCACACCCTCCCGCAGTGCGGACAGCATCTCCGAGGCAACCTCGGAGATCATCGCCTCCAATGGATCGGAGAAGGACGGTCGGACCTCCGCGGAGCCGGTGTGCGGCCGGCTCAGATATCCCGCTGCATGCAGGATGTTCAGCAGGAACTCCCTGTCGCGATCGGGTTCGGCCGTATCCAACTTCGGCAGGACGTTGATCCTCAGCCGTCCGACTTGGATGCAGCCCACCACCTCAGCGGCATGGAGCCTTCCCTTCTTCCAGCGGAACGCCGGGAACGGTGTGTCCTCGGTGGCGCGTATGAGCCTGCGTCCGGCGGCATGCCTGTCCATCCCCTGCGGGATCGGAATCTCCATGCCTTCCCAGGTGGTCAACACGGGCACTGGCTGCTCCGACGCCTAGTTTCCGGCCGCAAGCGCCGACGCGAATTCCCTGAACCGGTCCGGATCCCAGTCCGGGGAGGCGGGGTTCCACCATTGGGAGAACGCCCCGGATTTCAGTTCAGAGTACTCGTACTCGTCCGGCAGGCGCGCCAGGAACTGGGGATCGGAGGGTGGGCGGTCGAACAGGGAGATGACCGTGCCGCCCGCGCCCCTGGCCTCTCCGGCGATCGCCCGGATCTTGGTCAGATCATCATGAAAATACTCTGCCAGCGTCGGCATGATGCTCGAGCGCAGCACGTGGGCGAGCGCGCGCAGCTTCCCGTCCGGTGCCGCTCCCCAGCCATGCGCCTCCTGCACAGCAGCCAGGGTACGTTCCATCAGGAAGGAATGTCCGAACTCACGTCCGTGGCCAAGGAGCATGCTGATCCGGGTGTTGATCCGGTCAAGCAGTGATCGGATGTCGACGCCATCATGATCGTCGGGCACAAGACCGGGATCCGCGGTGACGAGCTCGAATTCGAAACGCCGCCTCATGGCGAAGTCGAGTGCGGTGAGCGACCGGTCAACCGTATTCATCGTGCCGATGACGGAGACATTGGCAGGTACGGTGAACAGCATCTTCGAGTAGGGCAGCAGGATCCTCTTCTCATCCGGCATTCCCTGGCGCTTGTCAGACTCCAGCAGGGTCAGCAGTTCTCCAAAGACCCGGGAGGGCTCTGCCCTGTTTATCTCATCGATGACAATAACCACCGGGCTTCCAGCTGATGGTCCCTTCTTCTTCAGGTCAGCCATTCGCCTGACCACTGAACCTATGTGAGAGGCATTGCTGATATCGGAGGTGGAGAATATGCCGGTACGCGCCGCGGCGATCTTCCTAATGGCTGCTCCTTTCCGTTTATCCCGGGTCTCACCCGTCTTGGGCGCTGGAACATCGCTATCAGATGGATCTATTCCATATTCTGACAGCTTCAGAAGGCCTGTTCCGGGAATGGAGAGGAACTGAGTCGGAAACTGCCCCTCAAGAAATCGGTTGACGACGTAACGGGGTACGTACTTGTCTATCGACGATGCGACCGCATCAGCCCGGTTGGGAGTGACCCTGATCACCCAGCCACCTGCATCCTTGTCGACCACGATTCCGGCCGGGCGACCAGTGGAATCGGTGAGCTGCTCTCCGATCTGCAGGTCGGTCTCAAACCGGGCACGCAGACAGAGGGTCTTGAACGGCCCGTCGACGACGCGATAGGCGAGCTGACCGTTGTCGTCGACGATAGGGCGGTAGCCCTCGACAAAATCCTCATAGGAGTAGCTGGGATGGAATGTGATCCACAGGATCCTGCCATCCGCCACCAGGCTGGCGTGGAGCCTGCCGATCGCGGCATCCGGATCGGGCTGCTTCAACGCCTTGGCATAGCCCGACGGATCGACCGCCAGCACCGCCTCCCTGCTGGCCCGCCAGGTCTTGCCGGTGCCCGGCGGCCCGTACAGGATCTTCATCGTCGGGCCGGTGGTGCTTGTCTTCATGTCCTACAGCTCCTCAACAACCAGCAGCGCTCCGATGGGTGCTGCAATCTATGGCATCCGGAACCCGCCGCCACAGGGCGTCCTACTCGTACTTCTGACGCTGCTTCTCCGCAGAGACGGACGGATCGTTCAGATGCTCTATGAGTTCGCTCAATATGATCAGATCGCAGTGCTTGGCACCGGTTTCGATGTCATAGAGGACATGCGTGATGCCGTGGTACTGGCGCTGGTCTGAGTTCTCGGGTATCAGCAGCGAGGTGATGCCGTATCGTTCGACGTAGAGATCCCCTGTTTCCCAGGCGATGCAGAGATCGATGTCCTTGATGTTCTTGCTCTGGCTATCGAAGTCCTCCACCAGGCCATCGAGGCTGAACTTGTATTCCAGCACACGGGGAGGTGTAACCTTCCCCTGGAGCGCCGTCACCACATCGCTGGACACCCCCAGAGGGTTTTCTTCAGAGTCATGGATGAACAGTGCCGGCTTGAGGTCAAAGGATATCTTGAACAGACCGTCATAGACGAAGCGCTCGTTTGTCGACATGACATTGAGGCCGCGCACCACCCCGCCGGCAATGAGTTGATGGAACAGGGCGATCACATCCTGCTCACGTGTCGGAGCAGACGTGATGGAAACCCGTTCGATCGGCAGGAAGAAGTGCTTGTTTGTAAGCTGCAGCGGCTGCTTGGCTTCATGATCAAGCATATCGGTCTTCCAGTCGCTGATCGCAATCTCCCGGGCCAGATCCGGCGATGCGCCCGAGTTGGCTTTCATGGATCCATGGAACTTCGCGATCTGGGTTTCCAGCAGCTTCTGGGAGACACCCTTCGCGAAGTCCGAAAGCTCGCGATGGAAGCCCTTCCTCCCCAGGTCGGGCGTGTAGTTGTCGAAATGGACGAGGAAATGGACCTGATTCTGACGCCCGGTGTATCGCTTGAGCGGGACGAGCATCGGCTCTCCCTGCGGCATATTGTTAGCAGCAAGCTGGATCCCGGTATGCAGAACCCGGTATCCACCGCCCCGCAGATGGAGCGAATCGTTGAAGCTCTGCCAGAGCTTGGTCGTGTAGCCGTACTCGACGCTTATTGTCGGAGTGTGTTTCGCGAGTACCTCAAGCTCCTCCTCATCGAGCTGATTACCCAGCAGGTGACCGATTTCGTCAGGTGTCCATGTCTCATGGATGAAGTCAAGATTCCTGTACCTGTCCGGTAGCTTGCGACCTGTACCGTACTTTTCGAACAGGGTCTTCGAGGCCACGGCGAGTTCCTTGATGGAGACGCTCTTCATCGCGGATGTATGCAGCCAGAGATAGGAGGTGCCGATGGTCTCGGATCTGGTCTCCTCACCTTTCGATATCACAACGATGCAGACGCTGATCGAAGTGTCCCGGGACACCGATCCGAGCCCGGTCTTGATCGACAGGATCCTGTGCCAACGCTCTGCGGTATTGGTCTTGATCCAGTCGAGACGCTTGGGGTGGCTTGTCTCGTCGAAGCGGACGGTGACGGAGACGCCCCTGTCGTAGGCGTCAAACGCCTCATCCAGCTGCTTCGAGTCATCCGGTTCGACCTTCGGGTTTCCCCCCGAGGTATTGCTTCTCAGCCAGTTCCTGCCGCCTATGATCCTTCCGGATGCCGCAAAGCCAGGGGTCTTCGTCGAAATGCGCATGTAGTTGAAGCCATACGCGACGTAGGTGGCACCGACGCCCTTGTGGCCACGGGTCTTGCCGGACTTGAATGAGAAGTTGGGAGCGAGGAACTGCTCGAACTTGTCCTTGTCCAGGCCGATCCCGTTATCGGTGACCGTCAGTGAATTCTGGTCGAGATCGATACGGATCCTGACGGCAGGCGTGTAGTTCGCCTCCGTTCCCGCAGCCGATTCGGCGACCACGCGCGCCTCGACTGCGTCCAACGCATTCTGGATGAGTTCGCAGAAGGGATCGTACCAGCCGACATACGAGCTCAGGATGTTCTCTATCTCCCGCTTGAGTGCTCCCAACGCGGCGTCATTGACCTTGGTGTTCTTGAACTCCAGGGGATCAAAGGGGGTGAATGTCACGCGTTGCCTCCGGCCGATGGGTTCCAGGCGATAGGGGACTGCTTATCACTGCGCCGACGCATCGGGCCTGTGGAAGGCCACGCAGGCGGATGCCTCCACCGTAGGCTGCTCAAGTATATGGGGCGGAAAACAGGTTCGTCCAAGCGGCCTCCCCTTGCGCTGGAGGTGCCCGGATTGCAGCCGCGGTTCGCAGGCCGCCGACAGGACGGTCTTCCGTCGATCCCTCCCGGACATCGCCATGGTGCAGCGCATGGCCCTGGCTGGCGGCTGGTCCGGAGGAAGGTGGACATGGGCCAACCGGCCCACCCGCTCCCCGACCAAGAGGGCATCCTGTACGTCCCGCCCTGTCGCACCGAGCGCAATTCGCTCTTGACCTGAAAGGCCCTGATCGGGATTGCAGGAGAACTGGATGCGATCATCCCCGCAGGCCTACCGCCGAGGAGCCGCCAGACTGCCTGGCAATCGCATGTGAGTGCCCACCTGCTCAAGCCGCGCTTCTGACTTCTCCAGTCGGCTCGATTTGTTCCTTTACTATGGGATCAGATCGGCCTTCGCGCAGGCCGTCCAGATAGTCGGCCCACGCCTGCATCATCTTCCTGCGTTCGGGCAGGTGGGTCGCGCGGTTGTAGGCCCGTCCCAGCGGGCCGCGTACCGTGTGCGCCAGCTGATGCTCGATGTAGTCTGGCCGGAACCCGAGGACCTCGTCTAGGATCGTACGTGCCATCGCCCGGAAGCCGTGTCCGCTCATGGTCTCGCCGTCGAATCCCATGCGCCGCAGGGCGGCCGTCACGGTGTTCTCGCTCATGGGACGATCGCGATCGCGGATACCCGGGAACACATAGCCGCTTTTCCGGGTCAACGGCTCGAGTTCCCTGAGTATCTCCACCGCCTGGGTTGCCAGTGGCACGATGTGGGGCGTCCCGGTCTTGCTCGTGGTGAAGCGCCACTCTCCGGCGCCCAGGTCAATCTCCGACCACCGGGCCCGCCGCAGTTCCCCGGGACGAACGAACACGAGCGGCGCCAGCTTGAGGGCGGCCATGACCACCGGCGTGCCCCGATAGCTGTACAGCGCCCGCAGCAGCGGCGACCTGTGCGGGTTCCGTCAAGCTGGCGAAATGTCCCTCCTCGGGCTGGGCGAGGGGCCCGATCAGGTCCGCCGCAGGGTTCCGGTTTCCCCGTCCGGTGGCGATGGCGTAGCGGAACACCTGGCTGGCCAGTGCCCGGGCACGATGCGCCGTTTCGACCGCCCCCCCCCCCCCCCTTTTTCCACTTTCCCAGGGGCCGGCCGGGGGGGGGGGGGGGGCCCCCCGCCCCTGGGGGGGTTCCGGTTTGCGGGCCCAAGTCCTTTTTCCGCCGGCGCCGTTTCCCCA
>Ga0160439_1000040_pt1 | contig 140946 bp, 114 predicted proteins | sample HID1975M_E0MG_FD_108201 | JGI IMG/M metagenome (GOLD analysis project Ga0160439, IMG submission 108201) | Enriched soil microbial communities from UW Madison campus, WI, USA - HID1975M_E0 MG | ecosystem: Environmental > Terrestrial > Soil > Unclassified | place: USA: Madison, Wisconsin...
AGTGGACGAACCTCTGGTGTTCCGGTTGTCACGCCAGTGGCACTGCCGGGTAGCTATGTTCGGAAGCGATAACCGCTGAAAGCATCTAAGCGGGAAGCGCGCCTCAAGATGAGATCTCCCGGGGCACAAGCCCCCTAAAGGAACCATCAAGACCAGGTGGTTGATAGGCTGGGTGTGTAAGCGCAGTAATGCGTTGAGCTAACCAGTACTAATGATCCGTGCGGCTTGACCATATAACCTCAAGTGGCCTTGGACTCTGCGATGCGTCGCGGACGTTCGGACCAACACAGTTCGCTACTTCCCTACCCAATGAGAGCGTGAGCGCTGCTCATCCGTGCGGATTCGTCCGCCGATGAGACTGGCGACCCTCCACGGTCTCCCTGGTGACAATAGCTGAGTGGAACCACCCGATCCCATTCCGAACTCGGAAGTGAAACGCTTACGCGCCGATGGTAGTGTGCATCCGCATGCGAGAGTAGGTCATCGCCAGGGTCTTTACCCAAAACCCCCAGCCGAGCGGCTGGGGGTTTTTCTTTGCGCGCCTGCAGTGCATTCCGTCTCCTTCTGCCTGTCATCCCGGCGAGAGCCGGGATCCATTCTCTGTAGCGAGCAGAGACGGGAACGTCAAAGGCGAAGTCAAAGCGGATCCCGGCTTTTGCCGGGATGACGACGGAGGCTCGGTAGCGGGCGATTCCGACCGACTTCCGGCACTGCGGCCCCAAGCCCCGGCTGTGCTAGCGTTCGACTACTTTTTCACGAGTGAATCCACCATGGCGAAACTGATTCCTGCATCCGCGGCGCTCGCGCTCGCGGTCGGCCTGGCGGCTGGCCTGGCGCATGCGAACGAGGAGGTGGCGGTGACCGATCCGAACCAGTGGCTGGAAGGCGTCGAGGATCCGAAGGCGCTGGAGTGGGTCAAGGCGCAGAACGCGAAGGCCGAGGCCGAACTTGCGAGCACGCCCGAGTTCAAGCGGCTGGAGGCGGACCTGCTCGCGATCTACGATTCCGACGACAAGATTCCGGGCGTCTACAAGCAGGGTGAGTGGTACTACAACTTCTGGAAGGACAAGCAGAATCCGCGCGGCCTGTCGCGGCGGACCACGCTGTACGAGTACCGCAAGCCGAAGCCGCAGTGGGAAGTGCTGATCGACCTTGACGCACTGAACAAGGCCGAGGGCGAGAACTGGGTCTGGCATGGCTCGAACTGCCTGCGGCCCGACTACTCACGCTGCCTGGTCGCGCTGTCGCGCGGTGGCGCCGATGCCGACGTTACCCGTGAGTTCGACCTGTCGACGAAGTCGTGGGTCGAAGGCGGCTTCTTCCGCGACGAGGCCAAGGGTGCGCTGTCGTGGATCGATCGCGACACGGTCTACGTCTATACCGATTTCGGCGAAGGCTCGCTGACCAGCTCCGGCTATCCGCGCATCGTCAAGGAATGGAAGCGCGGCACGTCGCTGGCGTCGGCCGCGGTCGTGTACGAGGGCAAGCCGGACGACATGTATATCGCCGCCGGCCACGACCATACGCCGGGCTTCGAGCGCGATTTCGTCAGCCGCACGCTGGCCTTCTACAACGACGAGCTCTACCTGCGCAACGCCGACGGTGCGCTGGCCAAGGTCGACGCGCCGAACTCCGCGAACAAGTCGGTGCAGCGCGAATGGATCGGCCTCGAGCTGCGCGAGCCGTGGACGGTGGGCGGCACGACCTACAAGGCCGGTTCGCTGCTGGTCGCGAAGTTCGACGACTTCATGGCCGGCAAGCGCGACTTCGAAGTGCTGTTCGAGCCCACCGACACCACGTCGCTGGCAGGCTCGTCGTGGACCAGGAACCATCTCGTCATCAACGTGCTCGATGACGTGAAGAACCGGCTGTTCGTGCTGACGCCGGGTGCGCAGGGCTGGGCGCGCAGGCCGCTCGATGGCGTGCCGGCGTTCGGCACGATCGGCGCCGGCGCCGTGGACAGCGACGAGTCCGACGCGCTGTGGCTGACCGTGACCGACTACCTGACGCCGACCACGCTGATGCTGGGCGACGCGGGGGAGGGTGCGAACAAGCCGGAAACGCTCAAGACCCAACCCACGTTCTTCGACGCTTCGAAGCACGTGGTCGAGCAGCATTTCGCCACCTCGAAGGACGGCACCCGCGTGCCGTACTTCCTCGTCCGCCCGAACGACCTTGCCTACGACGGCGGCAACCCGACTTTGCTGTACGGCTACGGCGGCTTCGAGATCTCGCTCACGCCGGGCTATTCGGGCGGTGTCGGCAAGGGCTGGCTGGAGAAGGGGGGTACCTATGCGGTCGCCAACATCCGCGGCGGCGGCGAGTACGGCCCGCGCTGGCACCAGGCGGCGCTCAAGGCCAACCGCCACAAGGCCTACGAGGACTTCGCCGCGGTCGCGCAGGACCTGGTCGCGCGCAAGGTCACCTCGCCCGCGCACCTGGGCATCCGCGGCGGCAGCAATGGCGGCCTGCTCACCGGCAACATGCTGACCCAGTACCCGGAACTGTTCGGCGCGGTGGTGATCCAGGTGCCGCTGCTCGACATGCAGCGCTACAACAAGCTGTTGGCCGGCGCCTCGTGGATGGCCGAGTACGGCGATCCCGACAAGCCGGAGGAATGGGAGTTCATCAAGACGTTCTCGCCCTACCACCTGTTCGACCCGGCGAAGGACTACCCGGCGACGATCCTGCTGACCTCCACGCGCGACGACCGCGTGCATCCGGGCCACGCCCGCAAGATGTTCGCGAAGATGTCCGAGGCCGGAAAGGACGTGCGCTACTACGAGAACATCGAGGGCGGCCACGGCGGTGCGGCGGACAACAAGCAGGCCGCGCACATGGACGCGCTGTACCTCACCTTCCTGTGGCAGCAGCTGGCCCGGAAGTGATCCCGACCCCGCATCCCGGGCCATGCCGGGACGCGATGGATTTCCTCATTTTTCGCCGGAATTCCCGATGAAAACCGCCATTCTCCTTGCGACCACGATCCTGATGATGCTTCCCGCCACGACCACCATTGCCGCCGACGCCATCCCGCCCGACGCCGAGAAGCGTCCCCACGTGGTGAAGGCGCCGCACGGCGCCGAACGCAACGACGAATACTACTGGCTGCGCGACGACAAGCGCGAGGACAAGGCGATGCTGGCCTACCTCGAAGCCGAGAATGCCTACGCCAGCCAGGTGATGGCGCCGCTCAAGCCGCTCGAGGACACGCTGTACGACGAGATCGTCGGCCGCATCAAGCAGGACGACAGCTCGATCCCGGCGCGCGAGCGCGGCTGGTGGTACTACGCGCGGTTCGAGGCCGGCAAGGACTATCCGATCCACGCCCGCCGCAAGGACGGCCCGGGCATCGATGCGCTGTCGATCCAGCAGACCAACGAACGCGGCGATTTCGCCGGCGAGGAGGTCCTGCTCGACGTCAACGCGCTCGCCGAGGGCAAGGACTACTACTCCGTCGGCGCCTACGAGGTCAGCCAGGACAACAACGTGCTGGCCTGGGCCGACGATACCAACGGCCGCCGCCAGTACACCTTCCGGTTCCGCGACCTCGCGACCGGCAAGGCGTATCCGGAGGAGATCCGCGGCACCTCGGGCGATCTGGTGTTCGCGGACGACAACCGCACCGTCTTCTATGTCGAGAACGATCCGGAAACGCTGCTGACCAAGCGCGTGAAGCGTCACGTGATCGGCACCGACCCGAAGGACGACGCGGTCGTCTACGAGGAGGCGGACGACAGTTTCTACATGGGCGTGGATCGGACCCGCGACGATCGCTATCTCGTGATCGCGGTCAGCAGCACGGTATCCGACGAGCTGCGCTATGCGCCGGCAGCCGATCCGTCCGAATTCACGGTCCTCGCGAAGCGCGAGCGCGACCTCGAGTACAGCGCCGACCATCTCGGCGACCGCTGGCTGATCCTCACCAACGCCGACGGCGCGAAGAACTTCAAGCTGGTCGAGGCGCCGGCCGGGTCGACCTCGCGCAAGGACTGGAAGGACCTCGTGGCGCACGACGAAAACGTGTTCCTCGAGAACTTCGAGGTGTTCGATGGTTTCATCGCGCTCGGCGAACGCTCCGACGCGCTCGAACGCGTGCGCATCCTGGGCAGGGACGGCAAGGCCGAGTACGTCAAGGCCGACGAGCCCGCGTACTCGATGAACATTTCGACCAACACCGAGCACGACACGACCAAGCTGCGCTACACCTATACCTCGCTGACCACGCCGGCGACGACCTACGAGCTCGACACTGCAACCGGCGAGCGCAAGCTGCTCAAGCAACAGCCGGTGATCGGCTACGACCCGACGCAGTACGCGACCGAGCGGGTCTGGGCGACCGCGCGCGACGGCGAGAGGATCCCGGTGTCGCTGGTCTACCGCAAGGGCTTCGAGCGCAACGGCAGCGCGGCGATGCTGCAGTACGCGTATGGCAGCTACGGCCTGTCGATGGATCCGGGCTTCAGCGGCACCACCGTCAGCCTGCTCGACCGCGGCATGGTCTACGCCATCGCGCATATCCGCGGCGGCCAGGAGCTGGGCCGGCGCTGGTACGAGGACGGCAAGCTGCTGAACAAGATCAACACCTTCACCGATTTCATCGACGTCACCGATTTCCTCGTGAAGGAAGGCTATGCGGCGAAGGACCGCGTCGCCGCATACGGCGGCAGCGCGGGCGGCCTGCTGATGGGTGCGGTGGCGAACATGGCGCCGGACCGCTACCGGGTGATCCTGTCGCAGGTGCCCTTCGTCGACGTGGCGACGACGATGCTAGACCCGAGCATCCCGTTGACCACCAACGAGTACGACGAGTGGGGCAATCCGGAAGAGAAGCAGTACTACGACTACATCGTGCAGTACTCGCCCTACGACAACCTCAAGGCACAGGCCTATCCGGCGATGTTCGTCGGCACCGGATTGTGGGACTCGCAGGTGCAGTACTGGGAGCCGGCGAAGTATGTCGCCCGCCTGCGCGACGTCGACACCGGCACGGGGCCGCTCGTGTTCCGCACCAACATGGAGGCCGGGCACGGCGGCAAGTCCGGCCGCTTCCGCCGCTTCCGCGAGCAGTCGGAGATGTTCGCGTTCATGCTCGACCAGCTGGGCGTGAAGTAGGTCCGCCATCCGCGGCCTCCGAACCGTCATCCCGGCGAAGCGCTTTACAACAGCCGAAGGCTGGTCAAGCCGGGATCCATGGCGCGGCATTCCGTCGCGCACCGCTGGCGTTCGCTTCGTTCACTCCGACCTTACCTGTCATCCCGAGCGCAGCGAGGGATCTGCGTTTCCCGAGAAGGAGCAGATCCCTCGCTGCGCTCGGGATGACAGATGGGACGAAGACGGCAGGGACGACAGGACAGGCAGGGCTGACGGATTCAAACATCCGCGTGCCGGATCGATATCATGCGCGGATGCGTCCGACGCCTCGTTTCCGCTGGGCCTGGTGGCTGCTGGCCTATGCCAGCCTCGGCCTCGGCCTCGTCGGCGTATTCGTGCCCGGCCTGCCGACGACGGTGTTCGTGTTGATCGCCGCATGGGCCGCGGCGCGCGGATCGGAGCGGTTGCATCGCTGGCTGCTCGCGCATCCGAAGTTCGGCCCCGCGATCCGCGACTGGCAGGCGCACGGCGCGGTCAGCCGCCGGGCGAAATGGCTGGCGACCTGGACGATGCTCGCCTCGGCGGGGATCCTGCTCGCGGTGATGGTGCTGAGCGGCGGACATCGGGCGTGGATGATCGCGCTGCCGATCGGCTGCATGGCCGTGGTCGGCACCTGGCTGTGGTTCCGGCCGGAGCCACCGGCCCGGCGGGACGCCATGAACGCCGATGTGGCCGACGACTGAACCGGCGTGTCCACGCCGGCGCCGGATCTCGTGCTGCGCGGCCGGCCGGGCTACACTTCGGGCATGTCCAGATTCCCGATCATCGCGCTGCTGGCGCTCGCGCTGGCGTTCACCTTCGCCGCCTGCGGCAACAAGGGGCCGCTGGTGCGGCCGAGCGCGGAGGACGTCGAGGACGTGTCCGTCGACGACGATCCGGCGCTTGATGCGGAAACGTCCGCGGACGAGACGGCCGAAGATGTCCCGGTGGACGACGCCGATGACGACGCGTCGCCTCTGCCGCCGGACCCGAACGACGACTGATCGCCGTGGCCGCGACCGCCCCGCAGCCGTTCCGCCGCGACCGTGCGCAGGCCGTGCTGCGCTTCAGCAAGATGCACGGCGCGGGCAACGACTTCGTGGTGCTGGACCTGCGCGACGGTACGCCGCCGCCGTCGCCCGCGCTGTGCCGCGCGCTGGCCGACCGCCATACCGGCGTCGGCTGCGACCAGATCCTGACCGTCGAGGCGCCCGTCGCCGCCGGTTCGCTGGCGAGCTACCGGATCTGGAATTCCGACGGCTCCTCGTCCGGGCAATGCGGCAACGGCGCGCGCTGCGTCGCCGCCTGGCTGGTGCGCGCCGGCGCCACGCGCGAGTCGCGTTTCGAACTCGACAGCCCGGCCGGCACCCATGCGGTGGACGCGCTGGGCGACGGGCGCTATCGCATCGCGATGGGCGTGCCGCGGTTCGAGCCGTTGCAGGTGCCGATGGCCGGGATCGCGCAGGCGCAGGCATGCCATGAAACGACGCTGGCCGACGGCAAGCGCATCCGTTTCGGTGCGGTGTCGATGGGCAATCCGCACGCGGTGATCGAGGTCGACGACGTCGATGCGGCGCCGGTCGCGCGGCTCGGACCGGCGCTGCAGGCCTTGGCGGTGTTTCCGGATTCGGCCAACGTCGGCTTCGCGCAGGTGCTCGATCGCGGGCGCATCCGCCTGCGCGTGTACGAGCGCGGCGTCGGCGAGACGCTGGCCTGCGGCAGCGGCGCCTGCGCAGCGGTGGCGGTGCTGGTGCGCGGCGGCCGCGTGGATCGCGAAGTGGCGGTCGCGCTTCCGGGCGGGGAACTGCGCATCGCATGGCCGCGGGACGATGCCCAGGTCGAGATGACCGGGCCGACCGCATTCGTGTTCAAAGGGGAATGGAACGAATGAGCAATACCGAACGACTGGGTGCCCACGAAGTCGCGGCCTGGCTGCGGCGCCAGCCGAAATTCCTGCAGCAGTTCCCGGACCTCGCGCTGAGCCTGGTGGTCCCGCGCGAGGATGGACCGGCGGCATCTCTGGCCAGCTACCAGCTCGAGGTGCTGCGCGACAAGAACCGCGAGCTGTCGCGGCGGCTGCACGACCTGTTCGTGATCTCGCAGGAGAACGAGCGGCTGGCCGTGCGCACGCACCAGCTCACGCTGGCGCTGATGCGCCAGCACGATCCGTCCGGCGTCGTGCGCGCGATGGTGGCGACGCTGGAGGAGGATTTCGCCGGCGACCTTGTGCGCGTCGTGCTGTTCAAGCCGGTCGAGGGGCTGGGCGAGGAACCCTGGCTGCAGGTGATCGATCGCGATGACCGTCTGCTGGCGCCCTTCGGCGATGCCCTGAAGGAGGGCGAGCCGCTGTGCGGGCGGCTGCATCCGGACAAGCAGGCGCTGCTGTATGGCGCGCGGGTCGACGAGGTGGAGTCCAGCGCGCTGCTGGCGCTGGAAGGTGTTGGCCTGGTGGCGGTGGGTAGTGGCGATGCGAACCGGTTCTATCCCGGCATGGGGACCTTGTTCCTGCGGATGATGGGGGAGGCGTTCGAGGTCGCGTTGCGCAGGTTCGATGGCTGAGCGGATGCCCGTTCTCGCCTTGATGCCGTCATTTCAGCGAACGCTGGAAGCGCTGGTCGTCCATTCCCGTCTGAAGAGCGTCAACAAAATAAACCTGTCATCCCGAGCGTAGCGAGGGATCTCACTTGTCGCTTGCACATTACATACAGAAGCAGATCCCTCTCCCGGTTCGAGTCTGGGGTCGAGATGACACGCTGTGGGATGCTCCAGGGGAATTCAAAGCTTCCGTCCGCCTGCGGCGGCCGGGTTCATTTCTTTTGATAAGCGTCAGTGCGTGCGCGAAGCGCGCGCGAACAGCGAAGCTGGCCCGAAGGGCGAGCCCCGTAAGGGCGAGTCAAAGAAACGAACCAAAGAAAAACGCTTTCCCCGACAAGGCAAACCTGCCGTCAGCGGGTTCGACGGGATTTTTCGACACGGCATCCATGCCGTGGCGAAAAACGCCGCACTTTGTCCGCTTTGCGGTCAAAGACCGGCCCACGCCAGCGGCGTGGGCGTTCGGTCGACACGCGAGCCAATGGCTCGCAAGCATGTGTCGCCTCACCCATGTGCGGCGCCCTCCGGGTATTCATGCGCCATCGGCGATCAGGGCGCAAACGCTCGGCTCCAACTGGCAATGTTGATCCAGGATTACCTCTCTCATCTGCAGGTCGAACGTCGCGTTTCTCCGCACACGCTTGACGGCTATCGGCGAGACCTGGATGCGCTTTCGGCGTGGGCCGAGGCGCATGGCGGTATTTCCGGGCTGCGCGAAGCCGACATACGCGCCTTCATCGCCGCCGAGCATCGACGTGGCCTGTCGCCCAAGAGCCTGCAGCGGCGGCTGTCGGCCGTGCGCAGTTTCTACCAGTGGCTGCTCAGGCACGGGCGCGTCGAGGCGAATCCCGCGTCCGGCATCCGTGCGCCGAAGGCGCCGCGCAAGCTGCCGCAGGTGCTCGATGCGGACGAGGCGAAGGCGCTGGTGGAAGTGCCGACCGACGTGCCGCTGGGCCTGCGCGACCGCGCGATGCTGGAGCTGTTCTATTCCTCCGGCCTGCGCCTGAGCGAACTGTGCGCGCTGCGCTGGCGCGACCTGCAGCTCGACGACGGCCTCGTCACCGTGCTCGGCAAGGGCGGCAAGCAGCGGATCGTGCCGGTAGGGTCGTTCGCGCGCAGCGCGCTGCGGGAATGGCGCGCGGAAACCGGCGCGGCCGACGAGGCGCCGGTATTCCCCGGCCGCGGCGGCAAGCCGATTGGCGCGCGCGCGGTGCAGGTCCGGATGCGCCAGCTGGCGCAGCGCCAGGGCCTGTTCAAGCGCGTGCATCCGCACCTGCTGCGGCATTCCTTCGCCAGCCACGTGCTCGAATCCTCCGGCGACCTGCGCGGCGTGCAGGAACTGCTGGGCCATGCCGACATCTCGACCACGCAGATCTACACGCACCTGGACTTCGGTCATCTGGCGAAGGTGTACGACGCCGCGCATCCGCGCGCGAAGCGGCGGAAGGACTCCGGCTGAACCGCTCCGCGCGGGTCGGATGCCATGTCCGGATCCGGCGAGTATCCATGGGTGCGCAGCCGCATGCTGTGGTTTCCGAAGAAGGAGGTCCACCCATGACGTTCCGGCTGTCCGGCATCGATCCCGCTCCCTGTGAGCCGCTGTTCGCCCTCGACGATGCCGAGCTGCAGCGGCGTGGCGCGAAACGCTGCAGGGCCGACAGCGATTCCGGCTACCCCTGCCGCGCCAGCCTGGAGGACGCGAAGGCCGGCGACGAACTCCTGCTGCTGTCCTACGAGCACCAGCCCGCGGCGTCGCCGTATCGTGCTTCCGGCCCGATCTTCGTCCGCCGCGGCGCCGCGCGGCGGGAATTGCCGCCCGGTGTCGTCCCGCCCTATGTGTCGAACCGGCTGATCTCGCTGCGCGCCTATGACGCCGCGCACATGATGGTGGACGCGACGGTCTGCGAAGGCGGCGACGTCGCGCGCGAGCTCGAACGCATGTTCGGCGACCGTGCCGTCGCCTACGTCCACCTGCACAACGCGAAGCGCGGCTGTTTCTCCTGCGTGGCGCACCGGGCCTGAGCGAATTCCGCCATCGGGGCGTGGGCCGGGCTTGATCGCGGCGCGAGCGCCCCTATCTCCGGGGGACACGCCTCGGAGGCCGCATGGACCCCAGCCAGAACCCCAACGTGTTCCACGCCACCACGATCCTGTCGGTGCGCCGCGACGGCAAGGTCGCCGTGGCCGGCGACGGCCAGGTGACGCTCGGCCACACCGTGATGAAAGGCAATGCGCGCAAGGTGCGCCGGCTCGGCAAGGACGGGCAGGTGCTGGCCGGTTTCGCCGGCGCCGCGGCCGATGCCTTCACCCTGTTCGAGCTGTTCGAGTCGAAGCTGGAGAAGCACGGCCAGCTGCAGCGCGCAGCGGTGGAGATGGCCAAGGACTGGCGCACCGAGCGCCGCTTCGGCAAGCTCGAGGCGCTGCTTGCGGTGGCCGACAAGGACACTTCGCTGATCATCAGCGGCACCGGCGACGTGATCGAGCCGGAGGACGGCATCATCGCCATCGGTTCCGGCGGCTCCTACGCGCTGTCCGCCGCCCGCGCGCTGCTGGCGCACACCAGCCTCGACGCCCGTACCATCGCCGCCGAGGCGCTGAACATCGCCGGCGACATCTGCATCTATACGAACCGCAACGTGGTCGTCGAGGAACTCTGAGAAGGGGATTCGGGATTCGGGATCGGGGATTCGCAAGCGCGCATGCCCATCCTGGTCCGGTTCCCCCATTGCAACAGCCTTTTGCCCCTCCCAATCCCGAATCCCCAATGTCCAATCCCGGCTCTTCAACCATGACCCCGCGCGAAATCGTGCAGGAACTCGACCGCCACATCATCGGCCAGCAAGCGGCCAAGCGCGCGGTCGCGATCGCGCTGCGCAACCGCTGGCGCCGCGCGCAGCTGCCCGACGAGCTGCGCAACGAGGTGATGCCGAAGAACATCCTGATGATCGGCCCCACGGGCGTGGGCAAGACCGAGATCGCGCGTCGGCTGGCGACGCTGGCCAACGCGCCGTTCGTGAAGGTCGAGGCGACGCGCTTCACCGAGGTCGGCTACGTCGGCAAGGATGTCGAGCAGATCATCCGCGACCTCGCCGACACCGCGGTCAAGCTGTACCGCGAACAGGCCAAGCAGCGCGTGCGCACGCAGGCCGAGGAGCGCGCCGAGGACCGCATCCTCGACGCGCTGTTGCCCAAGCGCGAAGCGCCGCAGCCGGCCTTCGGCTTCGGCGGCACCGCCACGGTCGACATCGGCGCCGAGCCCTCGTCGAAGGAGTCCGAGACGCGGCAGAAGCTGCGCCGGCAGCTGCGCGCCGGCGACCTCGACGAGCGCGAGATCGAGCTGGAGCTCTCGGCCAACGTCGGCGTCGACATCATGACGCCGCCCGGCATGGAGGAAATGGGCCAGCAGCTGCGGCAGATGTTCTCCAGCCTCGGCGGCGCGAAGACGCACACGCGCAAGCTGACGATCAGGGCCGCGCGCCCGCAGCTGGTCGAGGACGAGGCCGCGAAGCTGGTCAACGAGGACGAGGTGCGCGAGGCCGCGATCGAGGCCTGCGAGCAGCACGGCATCGTCTTCATCGACGAGATCGACAAGGTCGCCAAGCGCAGCGAGGGCATGGGCGCCGACGTCAGCCGCGAAGGCGTGCAGCGCGACCTGCTGCCGCTGGTGGAGGGCTCGACCGTCAGCACCAAGTACGGCGCGGTCAAGACCGACCACATCCTGTTCATCGCCTCGGGCGCGTTCCACCTCGCCAAGCCCAGCGACCTGATCCCGGAGATGCAGGGACGCTTCCCGATCCGCGTCGAACTGTCCGCGCTGAGCAAGGACGACTTCGTGCGCATCCTCACCGAGCCAAGGGCCGCGCTGACCAGGCAGTACGTGGAACTGCTGAAAACCGAGGGCGTGCAACTGTCGTTCGCGGACGAGGCGGTCGACCGCCTCGCCGAGATCGCCGCGCAGGTCAACGAACGCCAGGAGAACATCGGCGCGCGCCGCCTGCACACCGTGCTCGAAAGGCTGCTCGACACGCTCAGCTACGAGGCCCCGGACAAGGACGGCAGCAGCGTCACCATCGACCGCGCCTACGTCGACGCGCACCTGGGCGAACTGGTGCAGGACCCGGACCTGAGCCGCTACATCCTCTGACGCCAGTCTGCCGGTGCAGGAGCGCCTTCAGGCGCGACCGGGCGTTCACCAATCCGAATGTTCAATGGTTCGGGGTGCGTGGTCGCGGCTGAAGCCGCTCCTACGGGTCGGGTGGGGGCGGCGTGCCGTCGCCGGGCGTGAACCGCGGGCAACGGCGCTGCTGACGCACCAACGGTACCGTCCTATGCTTGCGGCCCGACCTCCGCTCCGGCACATCCCCATGCCCAGATCCCTGCTGCCCGCCGCCTGCGCGGCCCTCTTCCTGTTCGCGGCCGCCCCTGCCGTTGCCCGCGACATCTCCTGCCGGCTCAACTTCGACATGGCCGGCTGGTCGGCCTTCTACAAGACCGCCTCGGGCACCGGCCGCGTGAGCTGCGACAACGGCCAGGCGATGGCGGTGAAGATCGACGCCAAGGGTGGCGGCCTGACCGTCGGCAAGTCCGAGATCCGCGGCGGCCGCGGATCGTTCTCCGCCGTCCGCGACATCCGCGAACTGCTCGGCACCTACGTCGCCGCCGAGGCGCACGCCGGGGCGGTCAAGTCCAGCAAGGCACAGGCGATGACCAAGGGCGAAGTCTCGCTGGCCCTGGCCGGCACCGGCGAGGGCTGGGACCTGGGCGTGGCCTTCGGCGCGTTCACCATCGAAGCGCGCTGAGCGCGGCTTGATACGTTGCCGACAGGAAATCGGGACCGTAGGAGCGCCTTCAGGCGCGACCCATCACGTTCGACGGGTCGCGGCTGAAGCCGCTCCTGCACCATCCTGCACTTTCGATCGCGAATCGGGATGACAGGCTCGGGGCCTGCGTTGCCGTACCCGAAAGGTTCTATCCCAGCACCTGGCTCCCGCGCCAGCGCTCGCCCGGCGCCAGCAGCACCGGCGCCATGACCTGTCCGGCTTCGACGCAGACGAACCGCGCGTGTTCGCCCGGCGCGAGGTCGCCGATGCGGGCGGCGAGGTGTTCGCCGGGATTCCAGACGATGGCGTCGCCGAAACCCTCGTGTTCGATGTCGAGGCGACGCTCGCCGTCGACCAGGGCGAGCGGGGCGACGACGTCGTTGTAGATGCGGTCGACTTCACCGTCGAAGACGACCGCGTAGTCGTGCTGCCGGTGCAGGGTGCCGCCGTTGGCGCTGTCCTCGTAGTCGCAGCCCTGCAGGCCTTCGAGGGACGCGCGCGCGAGGTCGTCCACGCGCAGGTAGGTGTGCAGGGCGGCGGTGAAGTCGAAGGGCGCGTCGCCGCGGTTCTCCACGTCCAGCGCGACGGCGAGGCGCGAGGCGGTGAGCCCGACCGACAGTCGGCAGACGAACGGATGCGGCCATTCGGTGGTGTCGGGGCCGTCGTGAAGTTCGAAGACTGCGGCATCGTCGGCGATGCCTTCGAACGCCCAGCGGAGCAGTCGCGCGAAGCCGTGCTTGCGCAGGTTCCCGCGTTCGGCGAACTGCGGGAAGATCACCGGCACGCCGCCGCGGATCGCGCTGCCGGGGGCGAACTGCGCGCGTTCGCCGAGGAACAGGCGTTCGCGGCCATCGGCGGGGATCCACGACAGCAGCTGTGCGCCGTGCAGGGCGACGAGGGCAGTGGCGTCGCGGTGGCGCAGGCGGACGCAGGGCGTACCGTGGAAGTGGATGCTGTCGTGCAGGGGGGGCATGCGTCGTGTCCGGGGGAGCTGAGATCGGTCCGCACGCACATTGTAGGAGCGGCTTCAGCCGCGACGGGGCTTTCGGCGGATACTCACGAGCGGTCGCGGCTGAAGCCACTCCTACAAGGTGGGCAGGGGGTGCGGGTCCTCGCCGATGTCCTCGTTCCAGACATCGGGATTGGCCGCGATCCAGTCGCCCAGCATGGCGATGCATTCGGCGTCGTTGAGGTCGACCACGTGGACGCCGTGTTCGCGCAGCCAGTCGTGGCCGCCGTGGAAGTTGACCGATTCGCCGATCACCACGGTGCCGATGTTGAACTGGCGCACCAGGCCGCTGCAGTACCAGCACGGCGACAGGGTGGTGACCATGATGGTGTCGCGGTAGCGGCGTTGGCGGCCGGCCTTGCGGAAGGCGTCGGTTTCGCCGTGGACGGACGGGTCGCCTTCCTGCACGCGGCGGTTGTGGCCGCGGCCTAACAGGGTGCCGTCGTTGCGGTAGAGCGCGGCGCCAATCGGGATGCCGCCTTCGGCCAGGCCCTGGCGGGCCTCGGCAATGGCGGTTTCGAGCATGGCGCGGTAGTCGGGCGTCGTCATCGCGGGGCATGGGGCGTCGGGGTTTCCACCATATCGCGGTTCGATGCGCGGGCGCGATCCGTGACCGTGGTCGCAGGCCTGCTTGTCCCGCGTCGCGGCGTGGCGGAGAATCGGCGGCAGGGCCACCGACGCGCGGGAAGGGGAGCCGTAGATGCATCGGATCGGGACAGCGGCGGCGACGCTCGCACTGCTGGCGGTGAGCGCCGTCGCGCAGGGGCAGGTGCTGCAGGGAGGACTGGAACTGCGCTGGGGCGATGCCGCGCCGGCGCCTGCCGGGCAGGCGCTGCCGCCGAAATTCCGAGCGGCGCTGGCGATGGACCACGGTGCGCGCATCGTGCTCGACCCCGACGAGGCCCGCCGCGGCGCGGGCGATCTGTACGCGCTCGCGAACCGTCGCGTGGCGGTGCAGTTCTCCGGGCGCAAGTCGTCCGCGACCGGCCGCGCCATCGAGGCGATCGTGCCGGCGGACCAGGTCGATGCACCGATGCCCCACGTGCTGACCGGCAAGGCCGACGGCGTGGCCAAGGCGACGCTGGGCTCGACCCGCTGGATCACCATCGCCTGCAGGTTCAGCGACATCGCCGAGGAGCAGAAGACGGTCGACTTCTTCCGCGGCCAGTATGGCGACGCCGAGGGACAGTTGGGCCATTACTGGCGCGAAGTCTCGTACAACAAGATCAACCTCGTCGGCAGCGACGCGCGCGGCTGGTACGCGCTGCCGAACCCCCGCTCGCACTACGTGACCGAGGACGACGACGGGGAGGAGGACGCCGACCTCAATGCCCTGTTCGACGACTGCGTCGCGGCGGCGGATGCCGACGTCGACTTCAACGACGTCATCGGCGTGAACATGATGTTCAACGGCGACCTCGACGGCTATGCCTGGGGCGGCGGCCGTTGCACCACGCTCGACGGCGCCAACCGCTGCTGGTCGACCACCTGGAACCCGCCCTGGTCGTTCAACAACCTCGCGCCGCTCGCGCACGAGATGGGGCACGGCTACGGCCTGCCGCATTCGGACAATTCCGATGGCGACGACGACACCTACGACAATCCGTGGGACGTGATGAGCGATGGATGGAGCAATGCGGTCCACGATGCGACCTACGGCTCGCGGCCCAAGCACATCAATATCCTGCAGCGCGATCGCCTCGGCTGGGTGGATGCGGCGCGCAAGCGCACGATCGCCTCGGGCGCGGCGCGTACCCGGGTCACGCTCGACTACGCCAGCCTGTCCGGCGCCAGTAACGTGCAGATGCTGGTCCTGCAGACGCCGGCGTCGCCTGACCCGTACCGCGGCACGTTCTACACGGTGGAGGCGAGGCGACCCACGGGCGCCTACGAGGGCCGGCTGGCGGGCGATGCAGTCATCATCCATCTCGTCGGCAGCAACTACCGGTTCGAGGCGGAAAGCCAGGACGCCGACTGGCCGCCGGCGGACCGTTCGAACAACGAAGGCTCGATGTTCAAGGTCGGCGAGGCCTGGGTGTCGCCGGACGGGCTGTTCTCGGTCCACGTCGAGTCGAAGACCACGAACGGATTCGTGGTGGTGGTCGGCGATGGCCGGGTGACCGGTGGCAGGGCGTCGAGGCGGTTGAAGCGCTAGCGGGGCTGCGCGGGAGTGCCTGTCGCGGCTAGAGTGCGGGCGCCGCGCTACTGGATGAACCACACGCGCCGGATTTGGCCGCCGCGGACTTCGTAGATCGCGATCGCCTCGAACGTGAGGCCTTGTGCCGTCCCGCTGATCGCTTCGTGATCGATGACGTAGCGGCCGCGCACGATGCGCTTGCGTATTTCGGCGTGCAGCCCGGGATTGGCCTCGAACAGCTTGCCGTAAGTGGCGCGCATGGCATCGAGTCCCTGCGTATGGCGCTCGCCGGGGAAGTTGAACAGTTCGATGTCCGGATCGTAGGTGGCCAGGAAGGCGTCGACGTCGCCGGCGTTGTAGGCCTCCAGCTGCCGTTGCACCACGGCTTCGGGCTGGTTGGCGGGATCGGCGGCGCTGGCGAACGCGTCGGGATTGCGGTGGCGAGCCTGCTCGTGGCTGTCGGCGAGGATGGCATCGGCGGGCCACAGCGCACCGGCCTTCATCACCGCATGGATGCGGCCGAAATTGCCGATATCGGCCAGCGGGTCGGCGTCGAGGATGACGAGGTCGGCGCGCTTGCCGGGCGCGATCGTTCCCGCCTCCTCCGCCAGGCCGAGCAGGCGCGCGCCGCCGAGCGTGGAGTCGGCGAGGATCCGTGCCGGCGACAGCCCGGCCTCGGCCATCAGCTGCAGTTCGCGCACGTAGGACGCGCCGTGCAGGGTGCCGATGTTGCCGGCGTCGGTGCCGGTGGCGACCAGTGCGCCGGCGTCGCTGAGGGTCTTGAGGTTCTGCTGCGCGATCTTCGCCCGGCGCGGCTGCAGGTCCTGGGCCCAGAGCTGGGGCAGGTAGCCGGGCAGCAGGTCGGTGGAGATGCGCTCGAGGTCGGCGAACGACGCGACCGCATCCGGACTGCCCCAGCCGCGCTCCTCGTCGGTCAGCCCCGGCTTGCGGACGAAGATCCGGTCGTAGCCCTCCATCACGCCCAGCGTCGGTACATAGGTGGTGCCGCGGCTTTTCAGCAGCGCGACGAAGGCCTCGTCGACCGGCGCGTCGAACACGCCGTGCACCAGCACGTCGGCGCCGGCCTCGACCGCGGCGTGCGCGGTTTCGAGTTCGGTGGCGTGCACGGCCACGCGCAGGCCGTGCGCGTGCGCCTCGTCGATCGCCGCGGCGACGACCGGCAGGTGCTGCGCCGGCGATTCGCCCTGCTGCACGACGAACCAGATCTTGATGAAGTCGGGCTTCGACGGCAGCTGTGCGCGGACCAGTTCGCGGGCCTCCTGCGCACTTGCAGCCGCGATGATCGGCGGATCGTCGATGTCGGCGATGATCGGCGGCTTCCAGGTCGAGACCAGCGGCCCGGCGATGGCCACGCGCGGCGCGGACGCGGACGCCTGCGCGCGCCGGCGGACCTCGAAGTTCCACATCGGCCCGCCGAAATCGACCACGGTGGTGATGCCGCTGCGCAGGGTGCGGCGGAAGGCGTCGTCGAGGTTGGCCTTCACGCCGGCGACTTCCTGCTCGTAGGGCACCACCTCGCGCAGGTCGAGCGCGTCGGGCCGCGTGTACAGGCCGCCGGACTGGAAGAAGTGCACGTGTGCGTCGACCAGGCCGGGAATCAGCCATTTGCCCGCCGCGTCGATCCGTTCGGCGCCCTCGGGGATCCCGATTTCGCCCGCACGACCGGCGGCGACGATCCGGCCGTCGCGCACCAGCACGACGGAATCGGCGAGCGGCGCCGCGTCGGGGTTCAGCAGGGTGGCGCCGACGATGGCGCGCTCCGGTTCCGCGGCATGCGCGGTCCATGCGAGCGATGCGGCGAGGCAGAGGACGGACAGGCGGGGCATCGGCGGGTCTCCCGTGCGCGGCGTATCTTGGGAAGCCAACGCGGCGGCGGGCGCGATGCGGCCATGACGCCCGGCCCGAACCGTGGGAAAATGCGCGAATGAACGAGGATCCCCGGTCGGAGACCACCCATTTCGGCTACCGCGAGGTGCCGGTCGGCGAGAAGCAGAAGCTGGTCGGCGAGGTGTTCTCCTCGGTCGCCGGCAGCTACGACCTGATGAACGACCTGATGAGCCTGGGCATCCATCGGGTCTGGAAGCGCTATTTCGTCGGCACCGCGCAGGTGAAGAAGGGCGACCGCGTGCTCGACCTCGCCGGCGGCACCGGCGACATCGCCGCGCTGCTCAAGGATCGCGTCGGCGAATCGGGCGAGCTGGTGCTGGGCGACATCAACGGCGAGATGCTGCGCGTCGGCCGCGACCGCATGGTCGATCGCGGAAACGTGCGCGGTTTCGAGTACGTGCAGTGCAACGCGCAGATGCTGCCGTTCCCGGACGCCAGCTTCGACCTGGTCACCATCGCCTTCGGCCTGCGCAACGTCACCGACAAGGACGCCGCGCTGCGCGAGATGCTGCGCGTGCTGAAGGTGGGCGGGCAGGCGCGGGTGCTGGAGTTCTCGGAAGTGAAGGCGGCGTGGTTCAAGCCGATCTACGACTTCCACTCGTTCAACGTGCTGCCGAAGCTGGGCAAGCTGTTCGCTAACGACGCCGACAGCTACCAGTACCTGGCCGAGTCGATCCGCAAGCATCCGCCGCAGGACGCGCTGAAGGCGATGATGGACGCGGCAGGCTTCGCGCGCGCGCGCTACCGCAACCTCTCGGGCGGCATCGTCGCGATCCACGACGGCTGGAAGGCCTGAAGAACCGCCATCCCGCGCCCCGGACTTTGCAGGAGCGCCTTCAGGCGCGACCATCAACACGGTGCGGGCGAACGTCGGGTCGCGGCTGAAGCCGCTCCTACAGGATGCGGGCCGGATCGCGGGGGGGATGATGGCGGAGATCCCTGCCATATCGCCTGTCATCCCGAACGCAGTGAGGGATCTGTTCCTGCGCCAACCCGGACAGCAGATCCCTCACTGCGTTCGGGATGACAGGTTTCGAGTATTTCGGACGAGGGGTTCGAATGTTCGGAACGACAGCGTACGAGTATCCAGGGCGGCAGGATCGGCATCGCCCGGCACAACGGTTGCAGGCGCTACAATCCTTGCCTCGTTCACCCAGAGGCTTCCCCCGGCCATGCCTGATTCCCGCATGCGCGCGCTGCGCGTTCCGCTGCTGCTGTCGTTCCTGGTCGCCGTCGCCGTCGCCGTCGCCGGCTGCAGGCGCGACGCGGCCGACTCCGAAACCGCCGCCGCGCCGGCCCCCAGGTCCACCGCCATGGCCGATACCGACGAACACTCCTACGCCGAGCCGGGCAAGGTCGTCATCGACGACCTCGCGCTGGACCTGAAGCTCGACTTCGACGGCAAGACCCTCGCCGGCACCGCCACCTACACCCTCCAGTGGAAGGACGACGGCGCCACGCAGCTCGTCCTCGACACCCGCGACCTCGCCATCGAGAAGGCGGAAGGCGAGGCGGACGGCACCTGGCAGCCGCTGCAGTTCGCACTGGCGGACAAGGATCCGACGCTCGGCAGCAAACTGACGATCGAAACCCCGCAGCGCCCGTCGAAGGTGCGCGTGACCTACCGCACCTCGCCCGAAGCGTCCGGCCTGCAGTGGCTGACCGCGGAGATGACCGAAGGCGGGCAGCTGCCCTTCATGTTCAGCCAGTCGCAGCAGATCCACGCGCGCTCGTGGGTGCCGCTGCAGGATACGCCGCAGGTGCGCTACACCTATAGCGCGCACGTGACCACGCGTCCGGACGTGATGGTGCTGATGAGCGCCGACAACGATCCGGCCGCGCAGCGCGACGGCGACTACACGTTCTCGATGCCGCAGCGCATCCCCTCGTACCTGATGGCGATCGCGGCCGGCGACCTGGTGTTCAAGCCGATCTCGGCGCGCAGCGGTGTCTGGGCGGAACCGTCGATGGTCGACGGGGCGACCGCGGAATTCGCCGACACCGAGAAGATGATCGCCACCACCGAAGCGCTGTACGGCCCCTACCGCTGGGAGCGCTACGACCTGCTGGTGCTGCCGCCGTCGTTCCCGTTCGGCGGCATGGAGAACCCGCGGCTGTCGTTCATCACCCCGACCGTGATCGTCGGCGACAAGTCGCTGGTGTCGCTGATCGCGCACGAGCTGGCGCACAGCTGGTCGGGCAACCTGGTCACCTTCTCCAGCGCCAAGCACGGCTGGCTCAACGAGGGCGTGACCAGCTACGTGGAGAACCGCATCGTCGAGGCGCTCTACGGCAAGGAGTTCAGCGACATGGAATACGTGATCGCGCGCAACGGCCTGCAGGAGGGGATCAAGGCCATGCCCGAGGCGGTGCAGTCGCTGGCGGTGAAGCCGGGAACGGAACTGGACGCCGACGATGCGCTGAGCGCGGTGTCCTACGACAAGGGCGCGTGGTTCCTGCAGTTCCTCGAGGAGCGCTTCGGGCGCGAGGCGTTCGATCCGTTCCTGCGCGGCTACTTCGACCACTTCGCGTTCCAGAGCATCCCGACCGAGACCTTCCTGAAGTACGCGAAGGACAACCTGTTCGACAAGCATCCGGGCAAGGTCGGCGACGCCGAGATCCAGGCCTGGGTCTACGGTCCCGGCATCCCGGCGAATGCGCCGCAGGTGCTGTCGCCGCGCTTGGGCATCGTCGATTCCGCGCGCCTGGGCTGGCGCGGCAGCAAGCAGCTGCCGCCGCCCTCGATCACCGGGCCGTGGACCACGCAGGAGTGGCTGCATTTCCTCGAAGGCATGCCGGAGACCTTGCCGGTCGCCGAACTCGAACAGCTCGACAACGCCTACCGTTTCACCGGCACCGCGAACGGCGAGATCGCGATGCGCTGGTATCCGCTGGCGATCCGCAGCGGCTATGCGCAGGCGAACGAGGCGATCTCGGCGTTCGTGCAGAAGATCGGCCGTCGCAAGCTGATCATCCCGGTGTACGAGGCGCTGGTGAAGACCGGGCCGGGGCTTGCGCTGGCGAAGGACGCGTTCGCGAAGGCACGGCCTGGCTATCACCCGATCACCACGGCCTCCGTGGAGAAGGTGATCGCCGAGGCCAAACCCGTGCCTGTGCCGGTGCTGGTACCGGTTTCGGAAGAGCCGCAGGACGCCGCCGCAGCCGAAGGCGGCGCATCGCTGAATCCCTGACTCGCGGACGATGCCGGCGCCGCAACTCCTGCTGTTGTGCGCGGCGCTGGTGGCGCTGGTCGCGACGCTGCTGGCCGTGGCGGTCCTGCACGACCCGCACCGCTTGATCCGCGCCGAGTACGCGCGCGAACGCGTCGCGGCGGGATTCGCCCTGCGCCATGCGCTGATCGACGGCTGCCGCTGGACCTGGGTCGAGCGCGGCGCGCAGTCGCCGGGCGCGCCGACGCTGGTGATGATCCACGGCTACACCGGCAGCAAGGAAAACTGGTACCGGCTGTGCGCGAAACTCGGCCGCCGCTACCGGCTGGTCGCGCCCGACCTGCCCGGCTGGGGCGACAGCCAGCGCGAGGCCGGCGGCGACTACGGCTTCGCGGCGCAGGCGGACAAGGTCGCCGCGTTCCTGCGGCACATCGGCGTGCCGGTGGTGCTGGTGGGGCATTCGATGGGCGGCGGCATCGCCGCGCTGGTGGCCGCGCGGCATCCGCAGCAGGTCGAGCGCGTCGCGCTGCTCGATGCCGCCGGCGTCGAGTTCGCGGAAAACGACTTCGGCCTCGACGTGCTGGCCGGCGGCAATCCCTTCGGCGTCGGCGATGCTGCGTCGCTGCAGCGCTATCTCGGCGTGATCTTCCACGACCCCGCGGCGCGGCCGCCGCTGCCGTGGCCTGGCTCGTGGGCCTACGTGGCCTGGCGCAGGCGCGAGGGCACGTTCGAGCAGTCGGTCCTGGACCGCATCGGCCGCGGCGACGAGCGTTTCCTGCCTTGGCAGGAGGCCGAACGCATCCGCCAGCCGGCGCTGCTGGTGTGGGGCGCGCACGACCGCGTGATCGACCCGAGCGCGCTCGATCTCTATGCGCAGCGGATCCCGCATGCTCGGCGGCGCCTGCTCGATCGCAGCGGCCACATGACGCTGATGGAACAGCCGGCGGAAGTGGCCGAGGCGATCGTCGGGCTGATCGAGGCGGACGCGCGGGATTGAGTGCGCGGTCGGGAACGCGCTGTCGCGCCTGAAGGCGCTCCTACAGGGAGGCTTCTGTAGGAGCACATTCAGGCGTGACAACGCCCGCGACAATCGTCACCGGCCCCGCGCCCCGGTTGCGGCCGGACGCCCGCCGCACGACACTGCCCGGCATCGCCGGAACGCCCGAATCGAGGAGACGCCGTCCATGAACAAGCTTTCGTTCGCCACCGCGATGCTGCTGTCCGTGCTGTGCCTTGCCGGCTGCAGGGACCGCGAGGCCGAAGCCGCCGCGCAGGCGGAAGCGATCGCGGCGGCCAACGAGCAGGCGGCCGCCGAGGCCGAACGCGCCTTCGAGACAGCGGTCGCCGACGGCAACTGGGCGCTGGCCAAGGCGCAGGGCGACATCCTGTTCGCGAAGTGGCCCACCACCGAGGCCGCCGAGCGCGTGCGCCCGAAGTATGACGAAGCAAAGGCCAAGGGCGACGCAGAGAACGAGGCCCGCCGCACTGCCGCGCTGTGGGCCTACCAGACGCAGCAGGTGAAGGGCGGGCAGCAGCTGTCTGCGGCGATCTACGCCAAGGAGCCAATCGACGTCGACGGCAGCGGCGCCAAGCCGGTACGCCTGATCTTCCGCGACCACCCCGACTGGGGCCGCAGCAGCTACCTCGTCCTGCCCGGCGGCGATTTCGCCAGGGCCTGCTACGGCAAGTGCAGCGTGACCGTGACCGTCGACGACGCAGCGCCGAGGAAGATGTCCGCCAACCGCCCGAAGACCGACGAGGCCATCGCGATGTTCATCGACGACGAGAAGGCGCTGTGGCGGCTGACGAAGGACGCGAAGGCGATGCGCATCGAGTTCCCGACGCGCGACGTGGGCAACAAGGTCGCGGTGTTCGAGGTCGCCGGTCTGGAGCGGGCAAAGATGCCGAAGTGGGATTGAGCATGCTTCGTCGCGGCGCCTTCGTCCTGGCGCTGCTGGCGTTGTCCTCGTGCCGTGTCCTTCCGGCGCAGGACCAGCGCGGATCGCGGTTGCAGCTGCAGGATGCGGAGCGGTTCGCGCAGGTGTTCGAGGCCGGCAAGGGCGCGCCGGACGAGACCGCGCTGCAGCGAGGCTATCTCGACCCCGCATCACCGGCGCTGTCGGCCTACGTGCCCGAGTACATCGTCGATGCAGCGACGATGGCGAAGGCCGTCTCCGCCGCGCCCGGCAAGTACCGCCATGCCGTCGAGACCTGCCTGCCGCTCCTCGCGGGCTTGGCGCCGTTCCTGGAAGACGTGCAGATGCGGCACGCCGACCTGATCCCGGACGCGCAGCCGGTGGACGTGGTCGCGCTGCTGGGCGCGGACAACTCCGCAGGCACCGTCGTGGAGCGGCGCATCGTGCTCGGCCTGGAAAGGGTATGCGATGGCATCGATGACGAGGCCGGCCTTCGCGAGCGGCTGCGCTGGCTGGTCGCGCACGAATGGGTGCATGCGCAACAGCCCGGGATGACGGATGCCGACCGCCGCAGCCTGCCGGCCTGGGCATTGCGGGAAGGCGTCGCGAACTTCCTCGCCGCAAAGGCGCTGGGCGGGGACGCGGGCGCTTCCGACCATGAATGGGCGGTGGCGCGCGAGGCGGGGCTCTGGCGCGAGTTCCAGCGCGACGCCGCGACCATGCGCGAGCATTGGCCGCCCGGCGGCGAGCCGGACGCCCGGGCGATCGAAGCCGGCACGCGCTGGATGTGGAATGACGCAGAGCCGGAGGGTCGGCCAGCCGACCTGGGCTACTGGATCGGCCAGCGCATCGTCGCCGCGTGGTTCGCGCGGCAACCCGACAAGGAAAAGGCAGCCAGGGAGCTGCTCCGGATGGAGTCGCCGGAAGCTTTCGTCGAAGGCAGCGGCTATGCGCCTTGAGGCTTGCGTGCCGCGCCGGCCGCCACGACGAGCGGACGGATCAAGGCCCGCTTACAGCGCGTATCCGAACTGCTGCCGGAACTGTTCGCTGAACTCGTCGTAGTCGAAGCGCTGGTTCTGCGTGCCGGGGTGCTCGACCTTCAGCGCGCCGATCAGGTTGCCGATGCGGCCGATGGTCATTAGTCCTGCGGGAACTCCCCGGCTTTGCCGGAGGATACTTGCCCGGCCACAGCCCTTCCCGATGTCGAGGATCATGCCGGCGTATTCGCCATCGCGTCGCATGTCGTGCCATGGCGACACGGGAGACTGCTGCCGGACGTGTTCTTCTGCCCGACCGGTGGTCCCGACCGGAGCGCCGCGCGATCGCGGCCGCTGCGCTCATGGCTATGCCGATTCTCCATCGGTGGTGGCCTTCGAGAGCAGAAGTTCGAGGCAGGGGCTCTCGCGACCATTCGTTTCCAGCCGCTGCATCGTGAAATCACCGCGTTCGGCGGCATGGCCGACGGCGTTGTGGCGAAGTTCCGCGAGCAGCCCGGCGGCGCTTTCGCCAAGGAAGCCGAGGTCGTCGAAACCGGATCGCTGCGCGTCCTGCAGCAGGCAGGTGAGCGCCGACCGGTCGTAGTTGCCCTGCTTCCCGGCTCCGTCACGCCTGACGGGCCGGGCGTGCCCGGCGGCTTCGCGGACGGGCATGCGATGGTCTAGGCCGTTGTGCCCGAGGAAATCCAGGTAGTTGTCGTACTTGAGCGCGAAGGTGGCGTTGAACAGGTCGAAACGCATCTGTTCGTAGAGCTCCCGGAAATCCAGCCGCGTGCAATGCGCGAGCGCCAGGCTCGGCAGGTTGAGGAAATCGCACAGCTCCTTGGTACGGCTGTCGGTTAGCAGGGTCAGGGCGGGGACACCGGCCTGCAGCGCGGCCATATTGCCGTGGAAGCGGCTGCCGACCACGAAATCGAAGCCGCGCATGCGTTCGATCCATTCCGGGATGCTGGTGAAATGGATCGCATCTGCAGCCATTGCCTCGAGTTGCACGGGCTCGAACGAACCGTCGCAGTAGTAATGGGAAAAGAAGGTGCGCGAGGGCCCTGCCTTCTCGTCGAACAGCGACAGGAAGTTCTCGGTCTGACCGATGTACCGGGCGCCGGTTTCCAGCGCCGCGCCGTACAGCATCGCCAGCTTGTCGCGGTACTTGCCGTTGGGCGTCGAATTCACCGAGAACCGCGCCTGCGGGCCCGGCAGGGGCTTCTTGTCGATCCGGAACCCGGGATCCTGCTGCCAGAACAGGGTGGGGCAACCGATCACCCAGGTGTTGTCGATCCCATAGTCGCTGAGGATGTCGGCGGTGTAGAAGCCGCGCACGCCGATGGAGTGGGAACGTTCGGACAGGATGCGGAGGAAGCGGAGCGTTCCCGGCGACAGCCGGATGCCGTCCTCGAACCGTTCGGCTTGTGCGCCCGCGCCGATCATCACCACCTTTTCGTAGTTCTTGCGCTCGATCGCGTCGGCGAACGCCGACATGTCGGTGGTCGGCGAGATGAAGTTCGACATGGACAGGACCAGCGTGTCCGCATCGGGCAGATCGGCAGCGGAGTACACCACTTGGTCGAATCGCAGCTGGCGTTCCACCGCGTCGAGGAAGAAGTAGTTGCCCGTATTCCAGAGCGAACCGGACGTGCGGGCCGCTTCCGGGCGTTGTACGGCATCGCGCAGGAGTATCTGCATGGGAGTCCCTGTCCAGAGATCAGGCCGCGGCCGCGGGGCGCGGCTTCGCGGCATGGCGCGAGTCGCCGCGCGCCGGCTTGCCCGCGTTGCGGAAAACGACGCCGTCCAGGTCCCAGGCCGCCACGACGTCGTCGGCCAGGGTGGCGAGTTCCGTGGTTGTCTCGAAGCCCTTGCGACCCTCCTGGAGCCCCCATGCACGGTAGTGCGTCAGGCCGTCACGGAAGGTGCCGCCGGTGACGGCCCTGGCGACGTCTGCATAGCGCCCGAGGTAGTCCGCCTCGTCTGCGCGGATGGCGCCGTTGAACACGGCTTCCATGGTGTCGTGATCGCCGATCCTCCTGGCGATCTCGAACAGCGCCGGCAGGGCATGGCGTTTCTGTTTCGGCGTCACACGCAGCCGCGACAGCGCCGGGAGCAGTTCCGAAAGCGTGTCCAGGTCCTCAATGTGGCGGACAACGTCGCGCAGCGCCGCCCACTCGCGATCCTCCAGTGCGCTGCGGCCTGTCGCCAGCCGGAGCATCTGTTCGATGGCCTGGCGATGGCGTCCGATCGCCAGGTCGAGCTTGATTTCCAGCACGTGGTCGGCGCCCCCGGGGCGCGGGCGCTGCCGGGTCGAGGTGGTCCACCGCTCCGGAAGAACCGGTTCGAGGACACTGTCGGTCACGGCCTGGTTGTCGCGTCCGGCCTGCCGGAATGCGGCCACCGCCATCGGGCTGTCGATCGCCTGCGCATACTGGGCGAGGTGTTCGAGTTGCTGCGGCAGCCCGGTCGCGGGGTCGACGATCGCCGACACCAGCGCGGCGTGCGGATGCCGGCCGGTTTCCCAGCGGAACCGGTTCTCGCCGCGTTCCTGGGCGACCTGTCCCGCCCGCAGCCTGGCCAGATCGCGCCATGCGCCGGTGTCCGCGCCGAAATCGATGGCATCCACCACGCGCCGCATGTTGCGGATCGCGGAGGTGCTGCCGATCATGCTCGGCCGGTCCACTTCGTACAGGTACAGGACCTGCGGCGAAACCTCGATGCGCGCGCCGTGCTGCAATGCGCGCACGTAGAACTCGTAGTCCTCGTGGCCAACGCCGTGGATCTCGGTGTAGCCGCCGATGGTGTCGAAGGTGCTGCGCCGGATCAGGGATGTCGCCGAACCCAGGCAGTTCTCGAGCGCGGCCAGCGCCAGTGGGCCGCCGGTGGGCACGTAGGACACCTTCTGCTCGAATCCCTGTGGTTCCGGCCATGCTTCGGCGCGCCTGGATTCGGGCATGTAGAGGTTGATGCAGTTGACGATGTCGGCGTCCGTTCGCAACGCCGCGGCGACCAGTTGCTCGATCAGCGTGGGGAAGGCGATGTCGTCGTCGTCCAGGAAACAGAGGTAGTCGGACTCGGTCGCGGCTGCGATCGAGTTGCGGGCGGCGCCAAGGTAGCCGTTCTCGCGGCGAATCAGCATGCCGCCGGCGCGTTCGAGCATGACCGCGATCTTGTCCAGCGCCTGCTGCGTTTCCGGGCGCGGCGAGCCGTCGTCCACCACGACGATCCGGAGGTTGGGGTAGGTCTGGCGCATGGCGGATACGACCGCATCGAGCAGTTTCTCGGGACGCTCGTAGTGGGTGATGCCCAGGACCACGCGCGGCAACGAAGGCGATGCGCCTGCGGCGTGGGGGTCATTGCGGCGGGAGGCGAGCAGGATGCGGTCGTGGAAGCCGAGCCACTTGCGCTCGGTTTCCTGCAGCGATTCGGCGAGCTTCGCGACCGGCATTCCATGTTCGAGCACGTGCGCGATCGTTGACGCGAGCGAGGCCGCGTCGATCCTGCAGAGCGCCTGCGGATGCTGCGCGGCATCGATCAGTTCCCGGGCGCCGCCCCGGGCGGACGTGAGCACGCGCTTGCCCAGCGCGATCGCCTCCAGCACCGTGTAGGGACTGTTCTCCTCCGGGGAGGGAATGGCGACGAGCGCCTGGGAATTGCCGGCGAGGTAGTCGGCGGCGCCGTCACGATCCAGCTGCGGCAGGATGCGCAGCGGGAAACGCCAACGGCGGGCGCGCTCCGCGAGCAGCATCCCCGAATGCCGGCCGCCGACGGTGCCGAACCTGCCGAGGAATGTGACCTGGATGCCGCGCTTCGCGAGGTCGTCCTCCAGCCGATCCAGTGCATCGCAGAAGACCGAGAAGCCCTTGCGGTCCTCGTGTCTTGCGAACAGCACGATTTCGTCGATCCCGTCGGGCCCCGGGCCCGCATCGGCGCCGCCCGGCGACGCGATCGCCGCCAGTCGGCCGGCCAGGGTCGTGCAGACGTTGCGGATCACCTGGACGCGGCCATGCTCGGGGAATGCGTAGCCGTCCGCCCGCATCCAGTCGACCAGGTACCGACTGGGACTCACCACTTCGTCGGCGTAGCGGATGCTCTCGCGCTCCAGATGATCGATCCTGAGCTGGTCAGGATGGGTCGGCAGGCTTTCGTTGGCGCTGAGTACCCAGCCGGTGGGGCCGTGCAACTGCACCACCAACTGGCTGTTCGCCAGCGCCAGCCCCTGGCGCTTTGCCGCGATGGCGTAGCAGCCGAGGCCCTTGTAGTCGTGGAAATGAATGATGTCGTAGCGGCCGCTGCTCGCCTCGAGATGCTTGAACACGCCGTAGCTGCGCTTCTCGGGACCGTGCGGTGCGTGGGTATACCTGTCGAAGTCCAGGATCTCCAGGCCGATGCCCTGCCTGCGCAGGTCCGATGCGGCACGCTCGCGCTCCGCATGGTCGAGCGGTGACGTCGGGCAGTACAGGACGTCCACGTGGGCCCCGCTGCGCGCAAGCAGTTGCGCCAGTTCGAGGAACGCGCCGCCGATCCCGCCGGAGACGCCGACGCCCGCCAGTTCTTCGGTGACCAGGCAAACCTTGATCATGGTGTCGCGATGCATCGTCAGGCAGTCTCCGGTTGGATGGCATGCGCGGAACCGGGTTCACGATGGCGGCAAGTCCGGTCGTCCGGTGCAGGGGATCGCCGGCTCCGGGAGAGTGGCGGCGAATGCCGCAGGCATGCATCGCCATCGCTGTTCGAGTTCCGCGGCAGGACAGCGCGCACCCAGGCACGGCCGAAACTGCCGCGACAGGATGCGACATTCCTGTGTCAGTTCTGTTTCAGGAGCGATCGTCGGTGCCGCTGTGCGGAAGCAGTCGCGTTCGTGGCCCCGGGTGGCGCGGGAACCGGTTGGCTTCCCGCGCTGGCATCCGGCATTCCCGATGGCGGGCCAAGGCCGCCCTGTCGGACTACAGCGCGTAGCCGAACTGCTGTCGGAACTGCTCGCTGAATTCTTCGTAATCGAAGCGCTGGTTCTGCGTGCCGGGGTGCTCGACCTTCAGCGCGCCCATCAGGTTGCCGATGCGGCCGATGGTCATCCAGTCGTAGCCCTTCTCGATGCCGAAGATCAGGCCGGCGCGGAAGGCGTCGCCGCAGCCGGTGGGGTCTGTGATGCGGCGCTCGTGCGCCGGCGGCACTTCGTGCAACTTGCCGTCGGCGTGGATGCACGCGCCCTTCGGTCCGCGCGTGGCGATGTAGGCCTTCACCTTCTTCGCGATCTCCTGTTCGCTCCAGCCGGTGCGCTCCTGCAGCAGGTTCGACTCGTAGTCGTTGACGGTGACGTAGTCGGCCTGCTCGATGAAGGCGCGCAGTTCCTCGCCGTTGAACAGCGGCATGGCCTGGCCAGGGTCGAAGATGAAGGGGATGCCGCCTTCGGCGAACTCCTTCGCGTTCTGCAGCATGCCCTCGTAGCCGTCGGGGCTGACGATGCCGATGGTCACGCCGGGCACGTCGCGCACGTGGTTCTCGTAGCTGCGCATCATCGCGCCGGGATGGAAGGCGGTGATCTGGTTGTTGTCGTGGTCGGTGGTGATGAAGGCCTGCGGGGTGAACAGTTCGTCGATCACCTTCACCCGGTCGAGGGTGATGTCCATTTCCTCGAACCACTCGCGGTAGGGGCCGAAGTCCTGGCCGACGGTGGCCATCGGGATCGGGTCGCCGCCGAGCAGCTTGAGGTTGTAGGCGATGTTGCCGGCGCAGCCGCCGAACTCGCGGCGCATCCGCGGCACCAGGAACGAGACGTTGAGGATGTGCACCTTGTCCGGGAGGATGTGGTTCTTGAACTGGTCGGGGAACACCATGATGGTGTCGTAGGCCAGGGAACCGCAGATCAGTGCTGCCATCGCATTCGGCGCCGTCGGGACAAGGCCTGGTAGGGTAGCGGCCGGAGGCGGGCGGGGCCAGCAGCGCGCCTGGGGACGGGGCCGGAGGCTGGAAGCGGTCGGCTGCCTTTTCCCGGGTGCCGGCAACCGTTGGCGGGTGGGCGCGGAAGGCGCTGGTCGTCACGGGCCCTTCAGCCCGGCACGCCGGGGCAAGCAGCATGAGGGGTCTGCCCCCGGAGTCCGGGCGAGCTCCCTCGCTACGCTGGGATGACGGCGGGCGGCCCTCTTCCCCGAGGCGCTGCGCCGGGTTCCCGCCTGCCGGCAGCGAAGCCCGGAACCTCCGGGGTCCAGCAGCGCGCGATCTACAACCCGCCCACGGAATCGGCCACCGCTTTTTTGCTAGGCTAGCGGACCCTGTTTTCGCCCCCTGACGGACGCCATTTCCTGATGTTCAAGAAGTTCCGCGGCATGTTTTCCAATGACCTGTCCATCGACCTGGGCACGGCCAACACCCTCATCTTCGTCCGTGGACAGGGCATCGTGCTCAACGAGCCGTCGGTCGTGGCCGTGCGCCAGGACCGCAGCGGCGGCCAGAAGGCCGTGGCGGCGGTCGGCACCGAGGCCAAGATGATGCTCGGGCGCACCCCGGGCAACATCACCACCCACCGGCCGATGAAGGACGGCGTGATCGCCGACTTCACCTACACCGAGGAGATGCTCAAGCACTTCATCCGCAAGGTGCACAAGAGCCGCTTCCTTCGGCCGAGTCCGCGGGTGCTGATCTGCGTGCCGGCCGGCTCGACCCAGGTGGAGAAGCGCGCGATCCGCGACTCGGCGATGGAAGCCGGCGCGCGCGACGTGTCGCTGATCGAGGAGCCGATGGCGGCGGCGATCGGCGCCGGCATGCCCGTGACCGAGGCGCGCGGCTCGATGGTGGTCGACATCGGCGGCGGCACCACGGAAGTGGCGGTGATCGCGCTCAACGGCATCGTCTACTCGCAGTCGGCGCGCATCGGCGGCGACCGCTTCGACGAGTCGATCATCAACTACGTGCGCCGCAACCACGGCATGCTGATCGGCGAGGCCACGGCCGAGCGGGTCAAGATCGAGCTCGGCTGCGCCTATCCGCAGGAGCGGGTGGCGGAGACGGAGATCTCCGGCCGGCACTTGGCCGAAGGCGTGCCGAAGATGGTCAAGATCACGTCCAGCGAAGTGCTCGACGCGCTGCGCGAGCCGCTGATGGGCATCGTCGCCGCGGTGCGCCAGGCGCTGGAGCAGACCCCGCCGGAGCTGAGCGCCGACGTCGCCGAGCGCGGCATCGTGCTCACCGGCGGCGGCGCGCTGCTACGCGACCTCGACCGCCTGCTCAGCGAGGAGACCGGCCTGCACGTGCAGGTGGCGGACGACCCGCTGACCTGCGTCGCCCGCGGCGGCGGCCGCGCGCTGGAGCTGCTGGACCTGCACGGGAACGAGTTCTTCGCGTCGGAGTGAGGACGTGGTCGGTGATTCGTGATTGGTGATTCGAAAAAGCACCGCCCCATGTCGCTTGCTTCCATCCACTGGTCGTCACCGCGCGCGACTGCGGCCGGGCGGGCTTGTCCCGCTGTTCCGAATCCCGAATCCCGAATCCCGAATCCCGGCCCCTAAGTGTCCTCCTTCGCCAACCCGGCAGCCCCCCGTCCCGGCGACGTCGCCGGCACGCTGCGCCTGCTGGCGTACCTGGCGCTGTCGGTGGTGCTGATCGTGCTCGACCATCGCGGCGACTGGCTCGCGCGCGCGCGTTCGACCGCGAACGTCGCGGTGCAGCCGCTGTGGCAGGTCGCGGGATTGCCGTCGCGGCTGGGGCAGACGATGCGCGAGGACGCCGCCACGCGCTCGATGCTCGCCGAGGACAACCGGCGCCTGCGCAACCAGCTGCTGGTGATGGGTGCGCGCCAGGCGCGGCTGCAGGTCGAGGCCGACGAGAACGCGCGCCTGCGCGGCCTGCTGGGCGCGGCCGGCCGCGGGCGGCTCGACGTGCAGCTGGCGCCGATCCTCGACATCGACCTCGATCCCACCCGGCAGCGCCTGATGCTCGACGCCGGCGGCAACGACGGCGTGCGCCAGGGCCAGAGCGTGATCGATGCCGGTGGCCTGGTCGGCCAGATCATCGCGGTGACGCCCGGCACGGCGACCGTGCTGCTGCTGACCGACCTCGACCACGCGGTGCCGGTGTCGATCTCGCGCACCGGCGTGCGCCTGGTGGCCTACGGCATCGGCCGCAGCGACCGGCTGGAGGTGCGCAACATCCCGGTGTCGAGCGACGTCAAGGTCGGCGACGTGGTGGTGACCTCGGGCCTGGGCGGGCGTTTCCCGCCGGGATTCCCGGTCGGCACGATCGCCGAACTGCGTCCCGACGACAGCCATGCCTTCCTGGTCGGCGAGCTGGTGCCGGCGGCGCAGCTGGATCGCGGGCGGGACGTGCTGCTGCTGCGGGAGAACCGGGAATCGGGAATCGGCAATCGGCAATCGCAGGAGCGGGCGACGGAGAGTCCGGAGGCCAGGGAGGGCGTGCAGGCGGGCAAAACCTCGTCAGGCGGTTCCGTGCCTTCCGATTCCCGATTCCCGATTCCCGATTCCCGCGCTCCGCAGGAGCGCCAACCATGAACCGCCGCAGCCCCCGCCTGTGGATCCTGCCGGTCAGCGTCCTGGCCGCGCTGCTGCTCGGCCTGTTGCCGCTGCCGGCGCAGGTGCAGGGCCTGCGACCGTACTGGCTGGCGCTGGTGGTGGCGTACTGGGTGATCGAGGAGCCCGACCGCGCCGGCCTCGGCTTCGCCTTCCTCGTCGGCCTGGTCGCGGACCTCGTGTTCGGCGCGCTGTTGGGCGAGCAGGCGCTGCGGCTGGTGATCATGGCCTTCATCCTGCAGCGCTTCCGCGCGCAGCTGCGCTTCTTCCCGCTGTCGCAGCAGGCGCTCGCGATCGGCGGCCTGCTGCTCAACGACCGCGTGGTCAGCGCGGCCCTGCACCTGCTGCTGGGCCAGCCGCAGCTGCCGTGGACCTACTGGCTGGCGCCGCTGGTCGGCATGCTGCTGTGGGTGCCGCTGTTCCTGGTGTTCGAGGCCCTGCGCCAGGCGCGCCGGCTGCGCTGACGGCCGGGGACGGGGATGCACGCGCGCCGCCAGCAGATCCGCAATCCGTCGGCCGAGGCCGCGCAGTTCCGCCTGCGCGCGTTCGTCGGCTTCGGCCTGGTGCTGCTCGCGCTGCTCGGGCTGGGTGCGTGGTACTTCAAGTTGCAGGTGGTCGACCACGACGACTACGCGCGCCAGTCCGAGGCCAACCGCATCAAGCCGCATCCGGTGGTGCCGGCGCGCGGGCTGATCTACGACCGCAACGGCCGGCTGCTGGCCGACAACATCCCCGCCTACCGCATCGACGTGACGCCCGAGGACGCCGGCGACATCCCGCGCATGCTCGCCGAACTGTCGGAGGTGGTGGCGCTGTCGCCGGAGGAACTCGCGCGCTTCGAGGCCACGCGCAAGGCCACGCGAAGCTTCCGCTCGATCACGCTCAAGCAGCGCGTCAGCGACGAGGAGGTGGCGCGCTTCGCGGTCGACCGCTGGCGCTTTCCCGGGGTCGAGGTGGTGCCGTACCTCAACCGGCGCTATCCGCACGGCGACCTGCTCGCGCACATCGTCGGCTACGTCGGGCGCACCGACGAAAGCGACGTCGCTCGCTATGGCGCGAACCAGGTACTGTTCCCGCATACCGGCCGCACCGGCATCGAACGCTACTACGACGAGCAACTGCGCGGCCGCATCGGCTACGAGCAGGTGGAGACCAACGTCGAGGGCCGCGCGCTGCGGCGCATCGGCATGGTGCCGGCGCAGGCCGGCGCGGACCTGCGCCTGGGCATCGATATCGAACTGCAGCGGGCGATGGTGATGGCCTTCGGCGAACAGACCGGATCGGCGATCGCGCTCGATCCGAAGACCGGCGAGGTGCTGGCGATGGTCAGCCTGCCGAGCTTCGATCCGAACCTGTTCGTCAACGGCATCTCCAACACCGACTACCGGCAACTGATGGACGATCCGTCGCGGCCGCTGTTCAACCGGCTGGTGCTCGGCGGCGTCGCGCCGGGATCGACGATCAAGCCGATGATCGCGCTCGCCGGCCTCGACAGCGGCCTGCGAAAGCCCGAGGACCAGGTGCTGTCGACCGGCATGTTCTACTTGCCCGGCACCAGCCGCGGCTGGGGCGACGCCAGCCGCGGCGGCCACGGCTGGACCGACCTGCGCAAGTCGATCTCGAAGTCGGTCAACACCTACTACTACAAGCTCGCGCTCGACCTCGGCATCGAGCGTTTCGACCAGTACATGGCGCACTACGGCTTCGGCGCGCCGACCGGCATCGACCTCAGCGGCGAGATCGACGGCATCCTGCCCTCGCCGGCGGCGAAGCTGGCCGCGCGCAAGGAACGCTGGTATCCGGGCGACACCGTCAACGCGGCCATCGGCCAGGGCGACTGGAAGGTGACGCCACTGCAGCTGGTGCGCGCGACCGCCGGCATCGCCGACGGCATGCTGCGGCGGCCGCATCTGGTGGCGTCGATGCGCGAAGGCTTCGATGCGGAGTGGACGCCGGTGCCGCAGCCGGCGCCGGCGCCGATCAGCCAGCGCCCGGAGAACGTACAGATGGTGAGGCTGGGCATGATGGACACCATGCAGCCCGGCGGCACAGGCTGGCGGGTCGCCAGCGGCGCCGGCTACCTGATGGCCGGCAAGACCGGCACCGCACAGGTCGTCAGCCGGCGCGGCACCGCGGCGGTGGATCCGCGCAGCCTGCCGATGCACCTGCGCCACCGCGCGCTGTTCATCGGCTTCGCGCCTGCCGAGGATCCGACCATCGTGCTCGCGATCGCGGTCGAGGGCGGCGGCTACGGCGGCAGCGCGGCGGCGCCGATCGCGCGCAAGATCTTCGATGCGTGGCTGCTCGGGGTGATGCCCGAGCAGCCGGAATTGGGGATTGGGGATTCGGGATCGGGAAACAGCACCGGGCAGGGAGCGGGCGCAGAGCGAGGCGGGGGCGTTCCGGCGCGGCCGGACTTTGGCAACGTACTCACGGACGCGGTACCGCCGCCTTCCGAATCCCGAATCCCGAATTCCGAATCCCGGCTCCCATGAACGTGATCCTGCGCTGGCTGCTCGACCTGTTCCTGCGCTTCACGCGCACGCTCGACTGGCCGCTGCTCGCGGCGCTGCTGGCGCTGATGGGCATCGGACTGGCGGTGCTGCACAGCGCCGGCGGCCAGAACATGGCGCTGGTGCAGTCGCAGGGCGCGCGCTACGTGGTCGGGCTGGGCGTGATGTGGCTGCTGTCGCGGATCCCGCCGCCGCCGCTGCGCCGCGCCACGCCGGTGGTCTACGCGCTGTCGCTGCTGCCGCTGCTGGCGGTGCTGTTCATCGGCACCGGCCGCAGCGGCGCGCACTGGATCAACCTGGGCGTGTTCTATTTCCAGCCGGCGGAGCTGATGAAACTGAGCCTGCCGATGATGGCGGCCTGGACGCTCAGCCAGGCGCCGCTGCCGCCGCGCCTGGGCGTGGTGCTGGCCACCGCGGCGATCATCGCCGTGCCCACCGGCCTGATCCTGCTGCAGCCCGATTTCGGCACGGCGATGCTGGTCGTGGCCAGCGGCGTGTTCGCGCTGTACCTGGCCGGCCTGTCGTGGTGGTGGTTCATCGCCGCGTCCGCGGGCGCCGTGTCCGCGGCGGGGCTGGCGCTGTTCGCGCCGATCTCGTGGTTCTCCTTCCTGCGCCCTTACCAGCAGGACCGCATCCTGACCTTCCGCGATCCCGGCAACGATCCGCTCGGCGCCGGCTGGAACATCATCCAGTCGAAGATCGCGATCGGCTCCGGCGGCATGAGCGGGCAGGGCTGGGGCGAAGGCACGCAGTCGCACCTGAACTACGTGCCCGAGCACACCACCGACTTCATCTTCGCGGTACTGGCCGAGGAGTTCGGCTGGCTCGGCGTGGCGACGGTGCTGGCGCTGTACGCCTTCGTCATCGGCCGCTGCCTGTGGATCGCCGCGGAGGCGCGCGAGGCCTACGCGCGGATACTGGCCGGCAGCCTCGGCCTGGCGCTGTTCGTCTACGTCGTGGTCAACGGCGGCATGATCTCCGGCCTGCTGCCGGTGGTCGGCGTGCCGATGCCGCTGCTGAGCTACGGCGGCACCGCGGCGGTATCGCTGCTGGCGGGCCTGGGCGTGGTGATGTCGGTGGGCGCGCATGGGCAGGGCAAGAAGCGCTAGCACTGTAGGAGCGCCTTCAGGCGCGATGCTTTTCGCGTATTCCCGCAACGTGACGAAAAGCATCGCGCCTGAAGGCGCTCCTACAGGTGGGCTGCGATCGGATGGGTCGGTTCGGGTGGAGGTCTTGGAGCTCACGCGCGGCGTCGCCCGTTCATGTCGCGCAAGGCCATTGCGGCATGGGCGCGTGCTAACCTCGCGCCCGATGATCCGACGCCCAGCAGCCGTTCTCGCCGTCTCCCTGCTGTCGCTCGCGCTGTCTTCCTGCGCGACGCCGGCCGCCTCTCCCGCCGACGATGCCGTCGCCGCCGCACCACAGGTTCCGGCGCCCGACGCGCCGCCCGCGCCGGCCCTGCTGCCGAAGGTGCCGCAGCCGCCGGAGCGCCCGGTGGCGCCGCCATCGGTGACCGATCCGGCGATCCCGCGCGCGCAGCGCATCGATGCCTTCGTCGAGTACGCCGCCACCACCTACGGCGTCGATCGCGCGCAGATCCGCGGCGTGCTGGCGCAGGCGGAGAAGAAGCAGGCCATCATCGACGCGATGAACCGCCCGGCCGAGGCGGTGAAGCAGTGGCACGAGTATCGCCCGATCTTCATCAACGACGCCCGCATCAACGGCGGCGTCGCGTTCTACAACCAGAACCGCGCCGCGCTCGAGCGCGTGGCCGCGCAGACCGGCGTGCCGGCCGAGTACATCGTCGCGATCATCGGCGTGGAAACCAGCTACGGCCGCGTCACCGGCAATTATCGCGTGGTCGATGCGCTGTACACGCTGGCCTTCGACTTCCCCAAGCGCGCGCCGTTCTTCGCCGGCGAACTGGCGCAGCTGTTCGCGCTGCAGAAGGTCGAGCCGCAGCTGGACCTGATGGCGCTCAAGGGCAGCTACGCCGGCGCGATGGGCATGGGCCAGTTCATGCCCTCGAGCTACCGGCTGTGGGCGAAGGACGGCGACGGCGACGGCCGCCGCGACCTGCTCACGCACCTGCCGGACGTGTTCGCCTCGATCGCCAACTACTTCGTCGTGCACGGCTGGGAGCGCGGCGGGCCGGTGGTCGCGCGCGCCTTGCGCGATGCCGGCGCCGAGGACTTCGCGCCCGAGAACTGGGACCCGGTGTATCCGCTGGCCGATCTCGCCGCGCGCGGCTATCGCCCGCAGCCCGGCCAGCCGACGACCGAAGGCGCGACCCTGCTGTCGCTCGACGGCGACGCCGGCAAGGAGTACTGGCTGGCCTACCGCAACTTCTACGTGATCACCCGCTACAACCGCTCGCCGATGTATTCGCTGGCGGTGCACCAGCTGGCGCAGGCGATCGGTGCCGGAGCCGGGCCCGCGCAATGAAGCGGCTGCTGCCGCTGCTGGTGGTCCTGCTGCTGGCCGCGTGCGCCGGCACGCCGAAGAAGCCGGCCACGGTCGGCGGCAGCCAGGTGCCGGCGACGGCGGATGCGGGGCCACCGCCCGACTGCAGCAACTTCAAACCGTACCCGAAGGCGCAGGAAGACCTGTCCACGCGCGGCGACTACGTGGCCGGTGGCCTGTACAAGCCCGGCGTGAGCGACAGCACGCCCGACTACCTGCCCAACGTCGCCTGCATCCCCGAGCCGGTGGTCGCGTTCGAACCGCGCTCGGCCTACGGCAACCGCTCGCCGTACACGGTGCTCGGCAAGTCCTACCGCGTGCTCGATTCGACCGACGGCTTCGTCGAGACCGGCCTGGCCTCGTACTACGGCAACAAGTTCCACGGCCGCCGCACCTCGAACCACGAGGTCTACGACATGTACGCGTTCACCGCCGCGCACAAGTCGCTGCCGCTGCCGAGCTTCGCGCGCGTGACCAACCTCGACAACGGCCGCTCGGTCGTCGTGCGGGTCAACGACCGCGGCCCGTTCCACGAGGGCCGGGTGGTCGACCTCAGCTACGCCGCCGCGGTGAAGCTCGACATCCACCGCCGCGGCACCGGGCGGGTGGAAGTGCGCGCGCTGCGGCCCGGCGAGGCCGGTACGACGCTGGCAGCCGCGCCCGTGCCGCAGCCGGCCGCGGCCGCCAGCGCCGCACCGCCCGCCGCGCCCAGCGCCATGGACGCGCTGGTCGGCGGCCTGCCATTGGCGGTGCCCGCCGCCGCGCCCCCGGCCACAGTCCCGGCGGCAGCGCCGGGGCTCGTCGCCACGCCCGCCGCGCCCGGCGGCCTGGCCAACCATCCCGATTACGGCCGCGAGGAAGACCGGTTCCGCCTGGTCGGCGAGGATGGCCGCGTGCGTTCGGCGGATGAATTCGACGCCTGGATGCGCGAGCGCCAGGCGCGCATCGAGGCGAGCAGGGCAGCGAACGCCACAGCTACGGCCTCGGCCACCAGCGCGACGGCACCAACGACGGCACCAACGCTGGCGCCGGCACCAGCGTCGGCACAGGCTCCGGCCGCGGCGACGACGCCCGCAGCGACACCCGCAGCCGCGTCCGCGTCGCCTGCGGTTGCGGACGCGACGGCTCCGGGCAACGGCGTCACCCTGCAGGTCGGCGTGTTCTCCGTGCGCGGCAATGCCGAACGGGCGCTCGCGACCCTGCTGGGCGCCGGGATCCACACGGCGAGGATGCAGGACGTCGTCACCGCCGACCGCACGCTGTGGCGGGTCCGGGTCGGGCCGGTCGCGGCGGCGGCGATCGCGGAACTCTCCTCGCGCGTGTCCGGTCTCGGCTTCGGCATGCCGCAGGTCGTTCGCGAGTAGACTTCCCGACTTTCGTCGCGCGGCGGTTCCGCGCAGCGTTTCCCTCATTCGCCCGGCCAGGGATGCCCGGACCAACGGAGTACCGTTCCCGATGAAACCCGCTGTCGTCTTCCATCGCATCGCCGTGGCCGCGCTGGCCACCGCCGCCGTCGGGCTCGCGCTCGCGCAGGATGCGCCGCAGCCGGCTCCCGCCGCGCCGCCGGCCGCCGCGCTCAGCGACAACCTGCCCACGCCGCCGCCGCCGTCGGTGACCGGCACCGCGTGGCTGCTGATGGATTACGCCAGCGGCCAGGTCCTGGCCGGCGAGAACGTCGACCAGCGCGTGGAGCCGGCCAGCATCACCAAGGTGCTGACCAGCTACGTGATCGCGGCCGAGATGAAGGCCGGCAAGGTCAAGCCAGACGACCAGGTGATGATGAGCGAGAACGCCTGGCGCAGCGGCGGCGCCGGCACCGACGGCAGCTACAGCGGTTTCCCGGTCAACCAGACCGCGGCGCTGCTGGACATGGAAAAGGGCATGGTGGTGCAGTCGGGCAACGACGCCGCGATCGCGCTGGCCGAGCACGTCGCCGGCAGCGAGGAGGCCTTCGCCGCGCTGATGAACGCCTATGCGCAGCGCATCGGCATGAAGAACTCGCACTTCGTCAACTCGCACGGCCTGTCCGCGCCCGAGCACTACTCGACGCCGCGCGACCTCGCCCTGCTGGGTCGCGCGATGGTGCGCGACTTCCCGGAGCAGTACGCCTACAACAAGATCAAGGAATTCACCGTCGGCCCGATCACCCAGCGCAACCGCAACCTGCTGCTGTGGCGCGACTCGAGCGTGGACGGCATCAAGACCGGCCACCACTCCGGCGCCGGCTACTGCCTGATGGCCTCGGCCGTCCGCGGCGACCAGCGCCTGGTCTCGGTGGTGATGGGCTCCACCGGCGAGGCGCAGCGCGCGACCGATTCGCTGGCCCTGCTCAACTGGGGCTTCCGCTTCCACGAGACCCATCGCCTGTACGACGCCGGCAAGGCGATCTCCACGCAGAAGCTGTGGAAGGGCCAGGCGGACGAGGTGCAGCTGGGCGTGGCCGCGCCGCTGCTGGTGTCCCTGCCGCGCGGTAAGTACGACCAGCTCAAGCCGTCGATGGACGTGCCGGCGACGCTGGTCGCGCCGATCGCCAAGGGGCAGGCGATCGGCAAGGTGCGGGTGACGCTGGACGGCAAGGTGGTCGCCGAACGCCCGCTGGTGGCGCTGCAGGCGGTCGAGGAGGCGGGCTTCTTCAAGCGCCTCTGGCACGAGTTCCTGATGTGGTGGAACGCCGACTGAGGCGCTGGCCTGACCCCGGTTCCGAATCCGTCTTTTGTTAGGATGTGCCTCCAGCGGGCGCGTCGCCGGAATGCGACGGGTGCCGCGAGGGGGTGGACGCGCAGGGCGCGTCCCGGAACGACACTTCAGGATGAAAACCAAGGGGTATTCAACGATGTCCGTATTTTCTGGCAAGCGCGCGGCCGCGGTCGCGCTCTCGGCGGTGGTGATGGCGGCCGTGGCCGCGCCGGCGTTCGCGCAGCGGCAGAGCGCGCAGGACCGGCGCAAGGAACAGACCGCGCAGATTCCGGTTTGCGCCACGCCGCTGGGCTCGATCTCGGTGCTCGAGCCGGAGGACGGCGTGCACTGGTGGACCGGCCAGCAGCTGCCGGCGCCGTCGCGCCTGATCAAGGTGTTCGTCAACAAGTCGCGCTGCTTTACCCTGGTCGACCGCGGCGCCGGCCTGGACGCGGCGATGCGCGAGCGCGACCTCGGCGCCAGCGGCGAGCTGCGCAATCGTTCCAACGTCGGCAAGGGCCAGATCAAGGCGGCCGACTACGTGATGGTGCCCGACCTGGTCGGCGCCAACAGCAATGCCGGCGGCAACGCCGTGGGCGGCCTGCTGGGTGGCCTGATCGGCGGCCGCGCGGGCGCCCTGGTCGGCGGCCTGAACTTCAAGAGCAAGACCGCCGACGTGGTGCTGACCGTGACCGACGTGCGTTCGTCGGAACAGGTGGCGATGGCCGAGGGCAGCGCCAAGAAGACCGACATCGGCTGGGGCGCGGGCGGCGGACTGTTCGGCGGCAGCGGCCTCGGTGCCGCGGGCGTCGGCGGCTACGCCAACACCGAGCTCGGCCAGGTCATCACCCTGGCCTATCTGCAGGCCTACACCGACCTGGTCGCCCAGCTCGGCGGCCTGCCGGACAACGCCTCGGCGGCGAACGCGCAGCAGGCGGTGACCGTGACCAAGCCGGCGCGCCTGTTCACCGGGCCGGACGGCAAGGGCGTAGTGCGCTCGCTGGATGTCGGGATGATGCTGTACCCGACCGGCGCCAAGGAAGGGATGATGTGGGAAGTCGAGGACGAACTGGGCAACAAGGGCTGGGTCTCGTCGACCCTGCTGGAGCTGTCGCGCTGACCGGTGCGATCCACGCTTCGACACGCGAAGGCCGCCGCGAGGCGGCCTTCTGCGTTCCGCGGGCGACGGCGTTGGGTTCGCGCCGGGCCGACCCCATAATCGGCGCATGGAAATCAAGTCCGACAATCCCGACCACGGCTTCCAGTTCCCCGGCACCTTCGAGATCACCGCGATGGGGTCGGCCAACATCGGCCTGGAAAGCGAAATCCCGCGCCTGCTGGCGGCGGCCGGCCTCACGGTGCTCGACGAGACTGTCTCGTGGCGCGAGTCCAGCGGTGGCCGGTTCGTCTCGGTGAAGCTGCACTTCCGCGCCGAGGACCGCGCCCAGTACGACGCCGCGCACACGGCGCTGCGCGAGCATCCGGAAGTGAAGTGGACGCTGTGATGCTCTTGCTCCTTCCCCCGCTTGCGGGGGGGGAAGAGGGTCGTTTGCGGGCCATTGGCCCGCGGCCCGATGAACGCCCGAAGGCTGCGCCTGAGGGCCGGGCAGGCCGGGATGGGGGCCTCCGGTGAGGGAAGTTGTTGCCGGTTGCCCCCACCCCAACCCTCCCCCGCATGCGGGGGAGGGAGCGAACCCGTCCGTTCCGGCGCAGCGCGCCGGGCGTTCGGATGACCCGCGCGGCAGTGCCGCGCAAGCGGATCATCCTCACCCCCCGCAGGCGGGGGAGGAGGGCACCGATTGCCTCGTCCGCGACCTCGGCCGCCAGTCCTACGAACCGGTCTGGCGCGCCATGCAGGCCTTCACCGACGCCCGCGACGACGACACGCCCGATGAGCTGTGGGTGGTCGAACACGACCCGGTGTTCACCCTCGGCCAGGCCGGCAAGCCCGAGCACGTGCTGGCGCCGGGCGGGATTCCCGTCGTCCACGTCGACCGCGGCGGCCAGGTGACCTACCACGGGCCGGGCCAGATCGTCGTGTACCCGCTGCTCGACATCAAGCGGCTCAAGGTCGGCGTGCGCGATTACGTCTGCCGCATCGAGCAGGCGATCATCGACACCCTGCTGGAGTGGAACATCATCGCCACCCGCCGCGAGGGCGCGCCCGGCGTCTACGTGGCCGGCGCCAAGGTCGCCGCGCTCGGCATCCGCGTGCGTCGCGGCCGGACCTTCCACGGGCTCGCCTTCAACATCGCGATGGACCTGGAGCCGTTCCGGCGCATCAACCCCTGCGGCTACGCCGGGCTGGAAGTGACCTCGGTGCTAGACTTGGGTGGTCCGTCCGGCATGGACGCCGTCAAACCGGTGCTGCTGGACGAACTGGCCCGCCAGTTCGGCCTGCGGCTGCGCGATGCGCCTGTAACCGATTTTTCCCTTCTCCCGCTGGCGCGAGAAGGGGCCAAGCACGCGAACCCCACGCCATGACCGAAACCAGCGCCAAGTCCATCCCGCTCGCCGTCGTCGGCAGCGGCGTTCCCGCATCGCTGGAGCCCGGCGCCAGGCAGGTGGCGGGCGACAAGATCGCGCGCTCGCCGGTGCAGTTCGCGGACGTGCCGGTGCTGCGCAAGCCGTCGTGGATCCGGGTGCGCATTCCCTCGAACGGCGCGGTCGCCGCACTCAAGTCGAAGCTGCGCGAGAACCGCCTGGTCACCGTGTGCGAGGAAGCCAGCTGCCCGAACATCCACGAGTGCTTCGGCCACGGCACCGCGACCTTCATGATCCTGGGCGAGGTCTGCACCCGCCGCTGCAGCTTCTGCGACGTCGCCCACGGCCGGCCGAAGCCGCCGGACGCGTCCGAGCCGCTGAACCTGGCCAACACCATCGCCGACATGGGCCTGAAGTACGTGGTGATCACCTCGGTCGACCGCGACGACCTGCGCGACGGCGGCGCCCGGCATTTCGTCGACTGCATCCGCGAGGTGCGGGCGAAGTCGCCCAGCATCCGCATCGAGATCCTGACGCCCGACTTCCGCGGCAAGGGCCGCATGGAGCGCGCGCTGGAGATCCTCGCGGAAAGCCCGCCGGACGTGTTCAACCACAACGTCGAGACCGTGCCCGAGCTCTACCGCAACGTGCGCCCGGGCGCCGACTACCAGTGGTCGCTCACCCTGCTGCAGAAGTTCAAGGCCCAGCACCCGGACGTGCCGACCAAGTCCGGCATCATGCTTGGCCTGGGCGAGACCATGGAGCAGGTGCAGGGCACCCTGCGCGACCTGCGCGCGCACGACGTGGACATGGTCACCATCGGCCAGTACCTGCAGCCCTCGGCGCACCACCACCCGGTGCTGCGCTACTGGACGCCGGACGAATTCAAGGCGTTGGAGACCTACGGCATGGCGCTGGGCTTCAGCCACGTCGCCTCCGGGCCGCTGGTGCGCTCCTCCTACCACGCCGACCGCCAGGCGATGGAGGCCGGCGTCGCCGCCTAGGGGCTGTTAACAGCCCCTGTCGATCCGGCCCATATCTTGCAGGAGCGCCTTCAGGTGCGATCGCTTGCCCGCGCCCGTCGAGCGTCCATTCGCGGCTGAAGCCGCTCCTGCAAAAATGCGGGCCGGATCGGCGGGGTGTTTTTGCGCCGTGAGGCCTGCCGGGCGCCATTTCCGGGCCGAAACCTCCCGTTCACATGGCCTCCAGCCGGGCCCGCTAGAGTGAGTTTCCGTGATCATGCAACTTTGTGCACTGTTGCGCGGTCGCAGCCCGGCGGCATAGTGGATGGGCCGTCGCCCATGGTCGTAGTCCAGGATCGTTCCAGATGAAATTGAACCGCATCGCTTCCGTGTCCCTGATCGCGCTGGTGCTGGCCCTGCCCCTGGGGCTGATGGCGCGCGCCGACGGCATCGCGCTGCCGGGCACGCCGACCGCCGAGCAGGTCACCACCTCGAAGCTGGTCTACGGCCTGCTGTCGGACAGCCGCTACGCCTACCGCCCGCGGCCGCTCGACGCGACGATGTCGACGGAGATCTTCGACAAGTACCTCGAGTCGCTGGACGGCGCCAAGCTGTTCTTCACCGCGCAGGACATCGCGAAGTTCCAGCCCTACAGCGCCGGCATGGGCGATGCGGTGCGCAACGGCAACCTCGACCCCGCCTACACCATCTTCGCGCTGTACCAGCAGCGCGTGGCCGACCGCGTCGCCTCGGCGCGCGAACTGCTCAAGCAGGACATCTTCGACTTCACCGGCAGCGACCGCTGGGAGTACGACCGCGAGGACGCGCCCTGGGCCGCCGACGCGGCCGCGCTCGACAAGCTGTGGCGGCAGTCGGTGCGCAACGACTGGCTGCGGCTCAAGCTCGCCGGCAAGAAGCCCGACGAGATCCGCAAGACGCTCGACCGGCGCTACCTCAACCTCGCCAACAACGTCGCCACGCTGAAGCAGGAGGATGCGTTCCAGACCTTCCTCAACGCCTACACCGCGACGGTCGACCCGCATACCGACTACCTCAATCCGCGCGCGGCGAAGCTGTTCAACCAGAGCATGTCGCTGTCGCTCGAAGGCATCGGCGCGCAGCTGCAGAAGCAGGACGACGTGGTCGTGATCCGCGAGTTGATCGCCGGCGGCCCGGCCGCGCTCAGCGGCAAGTTCAAGCCCGGCGACCGCATCGTCGGCGTGGGCCAGGGCGCGAGCGGGGCGATGGAAGACGTCGTCGGCTGGCGCCTGGACGACGTGGTCGAGAAGATCAAGGGACCGAAGGACACCCAGGTGCGGCTCGACGTGGTGCCGGGCGAGGCCACCCTCGACAGCAAGCCGGTGCGCATCGTGCTCACGCGCGCGCGCATCAAGCTCGAGGAACAGGCCGCGAAGTCCGAGGTCATCACCATCCCGGCGCCGGCCGAGGGCGGCGTGGAGAAGCGCATCGGCGTGATCAAGCTGCCGGCCTTCTACCAGGATTTCGAGGGGAGGCGCACCCGCAACGGCGAGTACACCTCGGCCTCGCGCGACGTCGCCAGGCTGCTGCAGCAGTTCAGCGCCGACAAGCTCGACGGCGTGGTGCTCGACCTGCGCAACAACGGCGGCGGTTCGCTCAACGAGGCGATCGAGCTCACCGGCCTGTTCATCGACAAGGGCCCGGTGGTGCAGGTGCGCGAGTCGGGTGGCCGGGTCAGCGTCGAGGGCGACCGCACCGCCGGCGTGAGCTGGGACGGCCCGCTCGCGGTGCTGATCAACCGCGGTTCGGCCTCGGCCTCGGAGATCTTCGCCGGCGCGATCCAGGACTACGGCCGCGGCCTGGTCATCGGCGAGACCACCTTCGGCAAGGGCACGGTGCAGAACATCGTGCCGCTCGACCGCTGGCCGGCCAACGAGGGCGACCGCTACGGACACGTCAAGCTGACGATCGCGCAGTTCTTCCTGCCCGGCGGCAGCAGCACCCAGAACAAGGGCGTGGTGCCCGACATCGCCTTCCCGGTGACGGTGGACGCCAGCGAATTCGGCGAGAGCACCTACGACAACGCGCTGGAGTGGCGCCAGATCGCGGCCGTGCCGCACCAGCGCTACGGCGACTTCGCGCCGCTGCTGCCCAAGCTGGAAACGCTGCACGCCGCGCGCGTGGCCACGGACAAGGAGTTCAGGTGGTGGTCGGCCGACGTCGCCGAGTTCCGCGCCGAGCGCGAGAAGAAGTACGTCTCGCTCAACGAGGCCGAGCGGCGCGCCGAGCGCGACCGCGACGACGCCAAGCGCAAGCAGCGCCAGGAAGAACGCAAGACGCTGGGACTGGCGCTCGATCCGCTGGCCGACCGTTCCGACGACGGCCTGCAGGCCAGCGAGCGCAACATCGCCGAGGACGCGGCGCGCGAGAAGGCGGCGGAGAAGCGTCCCGACCCGCTGCTGCGCGAATCGGCGGCGATCCTCGCCGACGCGGTGCGCCTGCTCAACCACGACCGCCAGCTGTCGGCGCAGGTGCTGCCGGAGTCGAAGGCGCCGGGGCGCTGGACGCAGTAACGCTGCAACGGTGGCCGGCCCCGATCGGGGCCGGCTGCCAGGCAAGCGCCGGCTTGTTCCAGGGATGGCGGGGCGCTCAGCAGGACAGCGCGCTCAACAGAATGTCATTCCGAGCGCAGCGAGGAATCTGCTTTGCCGCCACTTAATTGTTGGCGGGGAGCAGATTCCTCGCTGCGCTCGGAATGACATTGTCTTTCTGCTGGCAACCCTCGCGGCTTCGACCGGCGCCGCGGGCGCCGGTCCCCGTCCATGTCGGCGGGTGACGCCGTCGATCAGGCCTTCGCCTTGTCCTTCTGCGCGTTGTGGCGCTGCATCGCGTAGACGAGGATCTTCTTCGCCTCCTCGACGCCGCCCCAGCCGTCGAGCTTGACCCACTTGCCCTTCTCGAGATCCTTGTAGTGTTCGAAGAAGTGGCCGATGCGCTCCAGCCAGTGCGAGCTCACCTGGTCGATGTTCTCGACGTGTGCGTAACCCTGGAACACCTTGTCCACCGGCACGGCGAGCAGCTTCTCGTCGCTGCCGGCCTCGTCGGTCATCTTCAGCACGCCCACCGGGCGGCAGCGGATCACCGAACCGGGCACCAGCGGCAGCGGCAGCACCACCAGCACGTCGGCCGGGTCGCCGTCGCCGCACAGGGTGTTGGGCACGTAGCCGTAGTTGCAGGGATAGCGCATGGGCGTGGACAGCACGCGATCGACGAAAATCGCGCCGCTTTCCTTGTCGACCTCGTACTTGACCGGCTCGGCGTCCTTCGGGATCTCGATGATGACGTTGATTTCGTCGGGGGGATTCTTCCCGGTCGTGACGTGGTCGAGACCCATTGTGGCGGCTGCTCCGTTGGCGCGGGTGCGGACCCGCTTGTTGTCGAATGGGCCGCATTTTACGCGACCGCTTGCTGCAGTGCGGAAATCTCCGCCCGGGTTCCCTCCGGTCACCGATCTGTAGGAGCGGCTTCAGCCGCGACCGTCGTCTGGAGGAGTCCGCCGGAACGTCCGGTCGCGGCTGAAGCCGCTCCTACATGGAAATCCGGGGTGCGGTGACCGCGGCAAACGGCCGGATGCCACCCCTAGGGTTCGCCCGAGGCAGGGTACGCCCCAGCTGGGCGGGCATCCATACGCAAGCGTATACAGGTCCCCGTCCTCTTTTCCGCCGAGACGCCGACGATGTCGATCCAGACCGATACCAGCTCGATTGCCGATGCCACGCTGCCGCGGACCGACGGCTACTGGGAAGATCCCGCCGCCGACGCCAACCGCCTGTCCTCGTCCTCCGAGCTCGACCGCAACCCGGTCGACCCGGCCTCGGTCGAGGAATCGCCGCTGCTGTCGTTCCTGCCGCGGCTGGGCGCCACCGAGATCGACGGCAACCAGAGCAACCCGGCCGGTCGCACCACGGGACAGACGCCGGACGGCAAGGATATCCAGGTCGACCCGCTGCACGGCGACGGCACGGTCACGATCGCCCGCGAGCGCACGATCGCCGATGCCGGCTTCGGCCAGACCTATGTCAGCTCCGACCAGCTCGTGCTCACCACGGATGGGGACAACGACCGGGTCGGCGTCAGCCAGCGCGACGACGGCACCCTCGACGTCACCGTCAACGGCCAGTCCTATGCCGTGCGCGTGGCCGACGGCCAGGAGCTCACCATCCGCACCGGCGCCGGCGACGACGTGATCGAGGTCGCGTCCAACGTCACCGTCAATATCGTCGCGGACACCGGCGAGGGCGACGACAAGCTCGACATCGCCGGCAGCGGCGACAACCGCATCGACGCCGGCGACGGCAACGACAGCGTCGACCTGTCCGCCGCCACCGGCCGCAACGACGTGTTCGGCGGCAGCGGCGACGACGTCATCCAGGGCGGCAGCGGCGTCGACGTGATCTACGGCGGCGACGGCAACGACAGCATCGACGGCGGCGCCGGCCGCAACTACCTCGAGGGCGGCGCCGGCAACGACGCGATCCGCAGCCGCGGCACCGGCGACATGGTCTCCGGCGGCCTCGGCGACGACACCATCCACGCCGCCAGCGGCGCCAGCAGCATCTACGCCGGCGCAGGCAGCGACACCATCGAGGGCGCCGGCGACCGGACCACGGTCTACGCCGAGGCGACCGACCTGATCAACGCCGCCACCGGCGCGCGCCCGACCGTGGTCAACGTCGAGATCGACAGCACCGTCGGCAGCACCGTCACCGTGGAGGGCTCGGATGCCTTCGTGCAGCGCGTGCAGGCCGACATCGAGTTCCTGCGCAGCTCGCCGAACGGGCAGCAGATGCTTGCCGAGTTCGACAACACCGCCGCGACCAGGGGCAATCGCGTGACGATCAAGGAGCTGTCGAACGAGCAGAACGGCTTCGCGATGCCGGCCGAGGACGGCGCGACCTGGGCCGACGTGCAGATCACCAACGGCGTCGCCGGCCGCGGCGTGGAGACCGACATCCGCTACAACCCGTCGTTCCACATGGATGCCTTCCCGGCGCCGGTCGTGGTGCTGTACCACGAGATGTCGCACGCCTACAACTTCACCAACGGCACGCTGCAGCCGGGCAACTACAGCGGTCCGGACGTGGCCGATCGCGGCATCTCCAACTCCGAGCGCCAGGCGGTGGGGCTGGAAACCACGGCGCCTGCCTACGATTTCGACGGCGATCCCTCCACGCCGCCCACCACGGCCAATCCCGACCACCTGACCGAGAACGGCCTGCGCGGGGAACTGGGCCTGCCGGATCGTCCCAGCTACAGGTTGTGATCGCGGCAGGGAGCCGCGATCACGTCCTCCACGGAAGGAGGGGCGGGCAGTCCGCGCGCGACGCGGGCTGCCCGTCTTTTTTCCCGTCCGGCGGACGATAGGAGAGGCGGTGACGATGTCGATGATTCCGGGTCGTCGGTGCGGCTGCGTCGGCGTCCTGTTCCTTGCGCTGGCCGGCGTGCAGGCCGGTGCCTACGATGGAGTGCCGGGCGATCATTCCGCAGCGCAGGTCGAATCCATGAGCGAATCCTCCCGTGCTTCCACGCATGTCGATGGCGGAGGTCTGCGCCTCGATGTCGACTTCTCGGCGCTGTCGAGCGACACCGTGCAGGTTCGCTACCGCCTGCGCAACGACGGCGCCGCGCCGCTGGCGGTGTTCGACCGCGGCAACCGCCATGCGGTGCTGGCGAAACGGCAGGCGTCCGGCGCGGTCGGCGCACCGACGTTCGAGGAGACGGGCGGCGGCGACGTGGTGCTGCGCCATGTCGCGTTGCCGCAGGCGGATGGTCCGACCGGGCCGACGCTGCCGCCGACGCCGCTGGCGCTGAAGCTGGACCCGGGTGCGTCGATCGACGGCGAATTCGCGTTCCCGATCCCGGCCTCGGCGCCGCCGAGGCGCGTACGCTGGTGCGTGGGCGTCGCGGCGTTCGACGATGCGGAGTTCTTCTCGCCGGAGGCGACGGACGCAGGCGAAGTCTGGCAGGCCGGCGATGGCATGATCGCGCGGCAGCGGGTGCTGTGCACATCGTGGTTCGGGATGGCGGCGGGGCGGTTCGAGGAGGGCTGACGGCGCGCCGGTCACGGAGAGGCCCCCCACTCCAACCGCCGATTCCCCATGAAAAAGGCGGCCAAGCGGCCGCCTTTTCCCTGCAAAGCAACCGCAATGCGCGCTACTTCACCACCACCTCCACCCGCCGAGCCTCGGCCGCATCGCCGCCGCCGGTGGTCAGCATCGGCTTGTCGAGCTCGACGCGCCCGGCGTCGATGCCCTGGTCGACCAGCCACTGCTGCACCGCCTGCGCGCGCTGCCGGGCCAGGTCCGCGTTGACCGCGGCGTCGCCGCTGTCGTCGTGGAAGCCCGAGACGGCGGCCGTGGTCGAAGCGTCGGCTGCCAGCGTCGCCGCCACGCCCGCGAGCCGCTCGCCGGCGTCGGTCGGCAGCTGCGCCGAGCCGAGATCGAAGTACACCTTGCCCAGCCGCGACGCATCCGCCGCCGCGGCATGCGCCGAGGGCGGGGCAGTCGCCGCAGCGGCATCACCCGCCGGCACCGGCAGCAGCGGCACCAGCAGCAGGGCGACGATGTTGATGATCTTGATCAGCGGGTTGATCGCGGGGCCGGCGGTGTCCTTGTAGGGATCGCCGACGGTGTCGCCGGTGACCGATGCCTTGTGCGCCTCGGAGCCCTTGCCGCCGAAGTTGCCGTCCTCGATGTACTTCTTGGCGTTGTCCCAGGCGCCGCCGCCGGTGGTCATCGAGATCGCGACGAACAGGCCGGTGACGATGGTGCCGATCAGCAGGCCGCCCAGCGCCTGCGGTCCGAGCAGCAGGCCGACGACGATCGGCACCGCGACCGGCAGCAGCGAAGGCACGATCATTTCCTTGATCGCCGACCTGGTGAGCATGTCCACCGCGCGCGAGTAGTCCGGCTTGCCGGTGCCCTGCATGATGCCGGGGATCTCGCGGAACTGGCGGCGCACTTCCTCGACCACGCTGCCGGCGGCGCGACCCACGGCCTCCATCGCCATCGCGCCGAACAGGTAGGGGATCAGGCCGCCGATCAGCAGGCCGATGATGACCTTGTGGTCGGACAGGTCGAAGGCGAACACCACGCCCGGGTTGGCCGCCTCCAGGTTGTGGGTGTAGTCGGCGAACAGCACCAGCGCGGCCAGGGCGGCCGAACCGATGGCGTAGCCCTTGGTCACCGCCTTGGTGGTGTTGCCGACGGCGTCGAGCGGGTCGGTGATGTCGCGCACTTCCGGCGGCAGCTCGGCCATCTCGGCGATGCCGCCGGCGTTGTCGGTGATCGGGCCGTAGGCGTCGAGCGCGACGATCATGCCGGCCATCGACAGCATCGCGGTCGCGGCGATGGCGATGCCGTACAGGCCGCCGAGCGCGAAGCAGGCCCAGATCGCCAGGCACACCGCCACCACCGGCAGCGCGGTCGACTTCATCGACACGCCGAGGCCGGCGATGATGTTGGTGCCGTGGCCGGTGGTGCTGGCCTGGGCGACGTGCCGGACCGGACCGTACTGCGTGCCGGTGTAGTACTCGGTGATCCACACGATCGCGCCGGTCAGCGCCAGGCCGATCAGCGCGCACCAGTAGATGTTCAGCGCGCCGTGCGCGTTGGCGTCCATCAGCTGGGTGGTGATCGGGTAGTAGGCGATCGCCGCGAGCACGCCCGAGACGATCACGCCCTTGTACAGCGCGCCCATGATCGAGCCGCCGGTCTTCACCTTGACGAAGAAGGCGCCGATGATCGAGGCGATGATCGACACGCCGCCCAGCACCAGCGGGTAGAGCACGCCGTTGCTGCCGACCTCGGTCACCATCAGGTAGCCCAGCAGCATCGTCGCGATCACGGTGACCGCGTAGGTCTCGAACAGGTCCGCGGCCATGCCGGCGCAGTCGCCGACGTTGTCGCCGACGTTGTCGGCGATCACCGCCGGGTTGCGCGGATCGTCCTCGGGGATGCCGGCCTCGACCTTGCCGACGAGGTCGGCGCCGACGTCCGCACCCTTGGTGAAGATGCCGCCGCCCAGGCGCGCGAAGATCGAGATCAGCGAGGAACCGAAGGCCACGCCGACCAGCGCGTGCAGCACCTCGGAGGTCGGCAGCTTGAAGCCCAGGTTGAGGATCGCCCAGTAGCCGGCCACGCCGAGCAGGCCGAGGCCGACGACGAGCATGCCGGTGATCGCGCCACCCCTGAAGGCCACGTCCATCGCCGGGCCGATGCCGCTGCGCGCGGCTTCGGCGGTGCGCACGTTGGCGCGCACCGACACGTTCATGCCGATGTAGCCGGCCGCGCCCGAGAGCACCGCGCCGAGCAGGAAGCCGACCGCCGTGTACCAGTCGAGGAACAGGCCGATCAGGACGAACAGCACCGCGCCCGCGATCGCGATCGTCAGGTACTGCCGGTTGAGGTAGGCGCGCGCGCCTTCCTGGATCGCGCCCGCGATTTCCTGCATGCGCGCATTGCCGGCGGGCTGCCGGTTGATCCAGCGCGCCGAGATGATGCCGTAGACGATCGCGATCGCTGCGCATACCAGCGCCAGCGTCAATCCGTGCTGCTCGAGCATGAATCCTCCCCGAAGAAGTGGAGCCTGAAGTGGAACAGGATCCGGACGATGGCGCGGCACGACGGCCGGCCCGGCCGGTAGCCCGATTCTCACCGATTTTCGCGAACGGGGATGTTGCAGTACGGAAACGGCGGTGCGTGCACGCCGATGATTCCGATGCCCATGGTTCGCGGAACGGGGTGCTTTTCAGGCCGGATGCGGGAAAGTGGCTGCTGATCCACGGTCGCGCTTGCCCCCACCCCAGCCCTCCCCCGCAGGCGGGGAAGGGAGTCAGGAGCCGCTGCTTTTGGCCCCCTCCCCCGCTTGCGGGGGAGGGCTGGGGTGGGGGCAACCCTAGATGCCTCTCTCACCCGGCCGCCGCGAACGCCTCCCGCGTCAGGTTCAGCGGCTCGTCCCCGGTGCAGACCACGTTGTCCTCGATGCGGATGCCACCGTAGGGGCGGAAGGCCTCCACGCGGTCCCAGTCCACGCTGCCGCCGCGCCCCGCGGCCATGAGGTCTTCGAGCAGCATGTCGATGAAATAGATGCCCGGCTCGATCGTGACCACGAAGCCCGGCTCCAGCACACGGGTCAGGCGCAGGTAGGGATGGCCGTCGGGCTTGTCGATCGTGCCGCCGCGGTCGGACGCGGCGAAGCCGGCGACTTCGTGCACCTGCAGGCCCAGGCCGTGGCCGATGCCGTGCGGGAAGAAGGTGCTGCTCACGCCCGTCGCCAGCGCTTCCTCGGCCGACACCCTGGTGATGCCGAAGTCCTTGAGGATGCCCGCGAGCGCAAGGTGCGCGTCCAGGTGCAGCTGCTTGTAGTCGAAGCCGGCGCGGACCTGCGCGCACATCTTCTGCTGCGCGGCGTCGACCGCATCCACCAGCGCCTGGAACTCGCCGGCGGTGTCATGGGCGTGGGTGCGGGTGATGTCGCAGGCGTAGCCGCCGTGGCTGGCGCCGGCGTCGAGCAGGAAGCTGCGCGCGGGTTTAGGCGGCAGGCGATCGAATTCGGTGTAGTGCAGCACCGCGCCGTGCTCGTTCAGGGCGACGATGTTGGCGTAGGGCAGGTCGTTCGCGTCCTGTCCCGCGGCCTGGCAGTAGGCGAGGTGGATGCCGAACTCACTGGCGCCGGCGCGGAACGCGCGCTCGGCGGCCCGGTGCGCGCGCACGCCGCGGCGGGTGGCCTCGCGCAGCATCTCGACCTCGTACGGCGTCTTGTACGCGCGGTGGTAGTCGAGGTAATCGAGCACCGGCTGGGGGTTGTTCGGCTTGAACGCCGCGTACTTGCCGAGCGCGCTCTCCGGCTCGCCGAGGATCGCGCAGCGCGAGGCGTTTTTCGGCAGGTGCTGCATCGCCTCTTCCGGCTTGCGGATCACGACGATGTCGAAGTGCTCGACCCAGTAGCCCTCCGGCGCCTGCGGCACGACGTGCCAGTAGTCGCGCGGCTGCAGGTACACCAGCTTCGGCTTCGTGCCGGGGGTGACGACCAGCCAGCTGCCGGGATTGCGGGTCAGCGGCGCCCAGTGCTTGAACTGCGGGTTGACCGCGTAGGGATAGTCGCGGTCGTCGAACACCTGGTAGTGCGCGGTGCCGCTGGGGACGACGAGGTGGTCGAAGCCCACGCGCTCGAGCGCGGTCGCGGTGCGGGCCTGCAGGGTGGCGAGATGGTCGGCGTAGAGGGGGGCTGCAGCGGTGGACATCGTGCGGATTCCGCGAAAAACGTGCCGTCATTCTGCCGCAAGGGGGCGGGGGATGCAGGCCGGCTGGACAGGAGGCGCATGTTCCGATGAACATGAATCGGCGCGTGCGGTGCGGTCGTCCCGGGCGTGGCGAGCCGTTCGAGACGGTCGGGATCGGCGTGATCTTCGGTCGCGCCTGAAGGCGCTCCTACAGGCGTGGATGTCCCGTAGGAACGCCTTCGGGCGCGCTCAACGTGGCGCAGATCCCGGTCCTGGTCAGGAGGCGGTCAGGGCAAAAGCAGATCCCTCGCTGCGCTCGGGATGACAGTCGCTACGCTTCCCCGGGCCTTGGCTACTCGTAGTGACTCCCCGGCGCCTCCACCCACGAGCGCAACCGCTTCGACTGCGCCTCGGCCACGGCGATGAAGCGGAACCCCGCCCACACCTGCGCCGGAGCGCTGGCGCGGTCCATCCACAGCAGGTGCGCGCCGACGTCGACCGTCTGCATGCCGCCGCCGTCGGGCAGGACGAAGCGCAGCTGGTAGAGCGCGTCGTCGGTCAGCGGTTCGCTTGCGATCAGCAGCAGGCCGGTCTCGGACAGGTTGCCGATGCGGCCGATGACGCGTTCGGTCATCGCGTCGTTCACGAGGATGGTGTCGGAGGCCTTGCGCCGCTTGGCGCGCCGGAACTCGTGCATCATGCCGGCGCCTCCGAGTCCGCGGCTTCCTTGTCGCCGAGGCCGGCGAAGCTGCGCAGTGCGTGCACGGCGGCCTGCCAGGCGCGGTCCACCAGCCGCGCGCGGTCGGCGGTGACGATGCGCGCCTGCCCGGCGGCGAGCATCCGCGCGACGCTGTCGAGCGACTGCTCGCCCACGCGCTGGCCGCGCTGGTTGACGAACAGCGCGTTGTCGGTGATCGGGCTGAACCACGACAGGCGGCGGCGGACCATGTCGCCCTGCTGGTTGGTGGTGAATTCGATCCAGGTGCCGAACGGCAGCACCTTGAGCTGTTCGTAGCGCGCCTGTTCCTCGGGCGTGCGCGGGGGCAGCTTGGGCTTGTGCTTGTCGGCGTCCTCGCCCAGCCGCGTGCGCGCCTTGAGCTTCATCGCCAGTTCGGTGCGCGAGGCGGAGTCGCCTTCCTCCTCGTCCGGGCGGCTGCTGGTGAGCCGCTGCGCGATGACGCTGGCCTCCTCGCCGTGGTAGCCGACCTGGGCCAGCGAGCCTTCGATGTGCGCGATCAGCTCCGGGTCGCGCGGCGCGTCGTCGCGGGTGCAGGCCTCGACGATGCGGCGGGTGACGTCCAGCTGCTTCTGCCAGGAATCGGAATCCTCGCCCTGGCGCAGCAGGGCCAGGGTCAGCACGTCGGCCCAGGCCTGGTTGAGCAGCGCGCGCGAGAAGCGCGGCAGCCGCTGGTCTCCGATCACGTCGGCCATCACTTCCGCCGCGCGCAGCTTGGCGACTTCCAGCTTCTCCTTGCCGCGCGCGGCCTCGGTATGCCGCTTCTCCAGCAGTTCGGCCTTGCGGACCTGCGCCTGCAGGTGGGTCTGCAACTGTTCGTTCGAGGCGGAGAAGACCTCGAGGTCGCCGTCGTACTTCTCGATGACGTGGTTGACCGCGCTCTGCAGCGGCACCAGGAACTGCGGGTCGAAGTCGGAGTCCTCGAGCCACTTCGCCGCGCTCTCGGCCACCGTGTTCAGCAGCTGGCGCGCCGGGTGGCGGCTGCGCACGAAGAAGGCGCTGTCGCTCAGGGCCACGCGCAGCAGGGGCACCTGCAGGCGCTTGACCAGCGCCGCCGCCGGGGCGTCGGCGCGGATTTCCTCTTCGAGGTTGCCGAACAGCATGCCCAGCAGCTCGAAGGTGTCGTTGTCGCGCGGGGAGAGGTCGGCGTGCACGCCGCGGCGCTGGCGCGCCTGCGCCAGCAGGGTCTGCTTCACGTCGGCCAGCGTCTGCGGCGCGCCGGGCGTCGACAGCGGCTGTGCCTGCAGGTGCCCGAGCGCGGAGAACACGTCGTCGGTGCTGATCTGCGCGCCCGGCCTGGCCTTCTTTCCGGGACGCAGCTTGCCGAGCAGTTCGCGGCGGCTGCTGAGCAGGTGCTGCAGTTGCTGGGTGGCGACCTCCTCGTCCTCGTCGAGTTCCTCGACCGGTTCGCCCATCCAGCCGGTGTGCGGCCGCTGCGGGTCCGTGCCATGGAACACCGCGCGTCCGGAGGGGGCGCCCGTCCCGCCGCCTGTGCCGCTGCCGTGGCCACCGTGGCCCGGCTGGCCTCCTGCGGACTGGCCAGCAACATCCGGACCGCCGGTTTCCCGGGAGCCCTGTCCGCCGTGCTTCGGCTCGCCTGCGTCGTCCGCCTGCGGCTGCACCGACGGGCGGATCCGCACCGGCACGTAGGTCAGTCCGGACAGGATGCCCTCGCGGTCCAGCATCTCGTCGAGGCGGTCGAGCACGCGCCAGTAGTTCGCCATCACGTGGCGGTCGAAGATGCGGTACAGCAGCAGCCGCGAGTCGTGTTCGATGTCGAGCGCCTGCGCCGCGGCCCGCATCGCGCGGCACAGCGCCTGCGGGCCGAGCGGCAGGCGTTCGGTGTCGAAGGCGGGCGAGGCCGCCAGCACGCCGAAGCGCTGGCCCAGCAGGTGCAGGGCCAGGTTGGCCCGGCCCTCCTGGCGGCTGGCGATCTCGCGCAGCACGGTGCCCTCGTCCATCACCGCCTCGTCGACGAGGCTGAGCTTGCCGAAGCCGCCCTGCGCCGGCTGCGTCCTGTCGGCGTCGGCGGCCAGCGCCGCCGACCGCGCCGACGAACGGACCCCGGCGACGGACGCCTCGAGTTCGAGGATGAAGCGCGGGATCAGGTCCGAGCGGTTGAGGCGGAAGGTCCGCAGCGTCTGCATGTAGCCCGATTCGGCCCCCGGGTTGCGGGCCTGGTCGGCGAGGCGGAACAGCTCTTCCTCGAACTCGTTGAGCATCGAGCCCAGGTGCGGCTCGATGTCCTCGGTCACCAGCGTCAGCGCCGCTTCCAGCGCCTTGCGCACGCGCCGCGGCAGGCCGGCGGCGGCGAGCGACCTCGGTGCCGCGGGTTCGACGGGCGGAGGCGATGCGGGCATCAAGCGGGCTGCGGCGAAAGGTCGGGGCCAATACTTACATGTCAGACGCGGATCGGCCAATTCCGAGGCCAGCGGCGTCAGCCGGCCAGGAACAGCCCGATCACGTCGTTGCCGAAGCGGCGGCCGAGCGGGGTGGGCACGATCGCGCCGTTGTCCCGCCGCAGCCATCCGCGCGCCTGCGCCTGCGCCAGCGGCGCCGAGATGGCCGAGGCCGGCAGCCCGCAGCGCGCCTCGAAGTCGGCCAGCGCGAAGCCTTCCACCAGCCGCAGCGCGTTGAGCATGAACTCGAACGGTCGCTGTTCCGGCGCGATGCGCTCGTCGCCGCCGATCGCGGCGGGCGTGCCGGCGGCCGCGAGCCAGGCGGCCGGATGCTTCACCTTCCAGCGGCGCAGGATCGCCTGCTCGCCGCCCAGGGTGAGCTTGCCGTGCGCCCCGGCGCCGATCCCGAGGTAGTCGCCGAAGCGCCAGTAGTTGAGGTTGTGCGTGCAGCGCCGGTCCGGGCGGGCGTAGGCCGAGACCTCGTACTGGGCATGGCCGGCGTCGGCGAGCAGGGCCTGGCAGCGTTCCTGCATGTCCCAGGCCAGGTCGTCGTCGGGGATGTCCCGGGGCGGGCGCGCGGCGAAGACGGTGTTGGGTTCGAGCGTGAGCTGGTAGTGCGAGACGTGGGCCGGCGCGAGCGCGAGCGCGCGTTCGACGTCGGCTTCGGCCATCGCCAGGGTCTGGCCGGGCAGGGCGTACATCAGGTCGAGGTTGAGGTTGTCCAGGCCCGCGTCCTGCGCGAGCTTCACCGCGGCGTTGGCCTGCGCGCTGTCGTGGATGCGGCCCAGGCGCTGCAGGCAGCCGTCGTCGAAGCTCTGGATGCCGAAGCTGATGCGGTTCACGCCGGCCCGGCGGTAGTCCCCGAAGCGGCCGTGCTCGGCGGTGCCGGGATTGGTTTCCAGCGTGATCTCCAGCCCGGGCGCGAAGCGCAGGCGCGCGCTGGCACCCTGCAGGAAGCGGTCGATCGCGTCGGCCGGGAACAGGCTTGGCGTGCCGCCGCCGAAGAACACGCTGTGGACCGTGCGGCCCCAGGCCAGCGGCAGGTCCTGGTCGAGATCGGCCAGCAGGGCGTCGACGTAGGCGTCGAACGGAAGCGGCCCGCGGGCCTCGTGCGAGTTGAAGTCGCAGTACGGGCATTTGCGCACGCACCAGGGCAGGTGGACGTACAGCGAGAGGGGCGGCGGAATCAGCATGGAACCTGGATCATGGACCTTTCTGTTCGTCATCCCGGCGAAAGCCGGGATCCGTTTCGATCCGGCTGTTGCCTGGTTGGTGGAGGATGAAGGCAACGGCAAAATGGATCCCGGCTTTCGCCGGGATGACGAGCGGGGGCGTCCCCTTCCCGACACCGCCGGTTTCGACTACGCGCCGTCGAGGAGCCGCTGCCGCAGCAGCGCCAGCGCCTGCCCGCGATGGCTCAGGCGGTTCTTGAGCGCCAGCGGCATTTCCGCAGCGGTCCGGCCCTGCACGGGGTCGAGGAACACCGGGTCGTAGCCGTGCCCGCCGCTGCCGCGGTGTTCGCGCAGGATCGTGCCGTGCCAGCGGCCCTCGACGACGATCGGCTGCGGGTCTTCCGCGTGGCGCATCAGCACCAGCACGCAGACGAAGTGCGCGCCGCGGCGGTCGTCGGGCACCCGCGCCAGTTCGCGCAGCAGTTTGTCGATGTTGCGGTCGGCATCGCCGTGTGCGCCCGCGTAGCGCGCCGAGTACAGCCCTGGCGCGCCGTCGAGCGCATCGACGCAGATCCCCGAGTCGTCCGCGAGCGCCGGCAGCCCGGTCGCGCGGCAGGCGTGGCGCGCCTTGAGCAGCGCGTTCTCGATGAAGCTCAGGCCGGTCTCCTCTGCATCCTCGACGCCGAAGCCGGCCTGCGCGCGCACGTCGAAGCCGGAGGTCGCGAGCAGGTCGCGGAACTCCTCCAGCTTGCCGGCGTTGTTCGACGCCAGCACCAGCGGGCGCGGGGCGGCGGTCATTGCCCCAGCGCTTCGCGCTGCCTTTCCAGCAGCGTGGCGACGCCGGCTTCGGCCAGGCCGAGCAGGGCGTCGAGTTCGTCGCGGCGGAACGCGTGGCCTTCCGCGGTGCCCTGCAGTTCGATGAAGCCGCCGCCGTCGTTCATCACCACGTTCATGTCGGTGTCGCAGTCGCTGTCCTCGGCATAGTCGAGGTCGAGCACCGGCACGCCGCGGTACACGCCCACCGATACCGCGGCCACCGCGCCGAACACCGGGTCGCGGGCGATCTCGCGCTTGGCCTGCAGCCAGCGCACGGCGTCGACCAGGGCGACATAGGCGCCGGTGATCGCCGCGGTGCGGGTGCCGCCGTCGGCCTGCAGCACGTCGCAGTCGAGGGTGATGGTGCGTTCGCCCAGCGCGGTGCGGTCGACGCAGGCGCGCAGGCTGCGGCCGATCAGGCGCTGGATCTCCAGCGTGCGCCCGCCCTGCTTGCCGCGCGCGGCCTCGCGGTCGCTGCGGGTGTGGGTGGCGCGCGGCAGCATGCCGTACTCGGCCGTGACCCAGCCCTCGCCCTTGCCGCGCAGGAACGCCGGCACCCGGTTGTCGATACTGGCGGTGCACAGCACCCGGGTGTCGCCGAACGACACCAGGACCGAGCCTTCCGCATGGCGGGTGAAGCCGCGCTCGATGCGGACTTCGCGCAGCTGGTCGGGCGCGCGACCGCTGGGGCGGGCGATGCTCATGCGGGGGTTTTCCGGAAAATCGAGGGGCGCCAGATTACCATTGGCGCTCCAGCGACCACGGGATGAACGATGTCGATCCGCAGCATGACCGCCTACGCCTCGGGCGAGCGCAGCACTCCCTGGGGCACGCTCGGCTGCGAACTGCGCGCGGTCAACCATCGTTTCCTGGAACTCGGCGCGCGCCTGCCCGAGGACCTGCGCGCGCTGGAGCCGGCATTGCGCGAGCGGATCGCCGCGCGCGTCTCGCGCGGCAAGGTCGACGTGGCGCTGCGGCTGCGGCCGCCGGAAGGCGCGGCGGCCGGGCTGCAGGTGGACGAGGCGCTGGTCGGACGGCTGGGCGAACTGGCCGGACGCCTGCGCACCCACTTCCCGGACCTGCGCGTGGGCTTCACCGACCTGCTGCAGTACCCGGGCGTGCTGCAGGCCGAGGCGCTCGACCAGGCGGAACTGCACGCGCAGGCGCTGTCGCTGCTCGACGCGGTGATCGCCGATTTCCTCGCCGCGCGCGAGCGCGAGGGCGGCAAGCTGGTCGCGGCGATCCTCGAGCGCGTCGACGGCATCGAGCGCATCGCCGGCGAGGTGCGCACCCTGGTGCCGGTGATCCGCGAAGGCCAGCGCGCCAAGCTCGAGGCGCGGCTGGCCGACCTCGCGCAGGCCGCCGATCCGGCGCGCGTCGAGCAGGAACTGGTGCTGTCGCTGCAGAAGCTGGACGTGGACGAGGAACTCGACCGCCTGTCCAGCCACGTCGACGAGATCCGCCGCGTGTTCCGGCAGAAGGAGCCGGTGGGCCGGCGGCTGGATTTCCTGCTGCAGGAGTTCAATCGCGAGGCCAATACGCTGGGCTCGAAATCGGTCGACGCGCGTACCAGCAACGCCGCGGTCGAGCTGAAGGTGCTGATCGACCAGATCCGCGAGCAGGTGCAGAACATTGAGTAGCAGCCGGGATTCGGAATTCGGGATTGGGGATTCGAACAAGCCGAGGCGGTAAGATTGCGACGTGATCGCCGACGACCGGGAACCCGCCGCTTTGTCCAATCCCGAATCCCGAATCCCGAATCCCGGTCTTATGCGCGGCACCCTCTTCATCGTCGCGGCCCCTTCCGGCGCCGGGAAATCCAGCATCGTCAACGCCTGCCTGGCGCGCGACCGCAATATCTGCCTGTCGATCTCGTTCACCTCGCGCGCGCCGCGGCCGGGCGAGCGCCATGCCGAGCATTACCACTTCATCGCCGCCGAGGAGTTCAAGGCGATGATCCGCGCCGGCGACTTCTTCGAGTACGCGCAGGTGCACGGCGACTGGAAGGGGACGGCCAGGCAGTCGGTCGAGCCGCAGTTGGCCGCGGGCAAGGACGTGCTGCTGGAGATCGACTGGCAGGGCGCGCAGCAGGTCAAGGCGCAGGTGCCCGACGCGGTCGGCGTGTTCATCCTGCCGCCCTCGCGCGCCGCGCTGGAGGAGCGCATGCGCAAGCGCGGGCAGGACAGCGAGGAGACGATCGCGCGCCGCCTCGCCAACGCCCGCGGCGAGATGTCGCACCACGACGAGTTCGACTTCATCATCGTCAACGAGGTCTTCGAGACCGCGGTCGACGAGATGTGCGCGATCTTCACCGCCAGCCGCCTGCGCCGCAACCTGCAGGCGCAGCGCCACGCCGGCCTGATCGCCACCCTGCTGGCCGAGGACTGACCCCCTCCGCCGCGACGGAGCAGGGCAGGAGGGGCGCCGTGCTTGCGGTTCCCTGTAGGAGCGCCTTCAGGTGCGACCCCCGGCATGCGGAGCCGGCCCCAACGCCGTCGCGGCTGAAGCCGCTCCTATGGGCCATATGGCCGTCCGCAGGAGGGCCTTCAGGCGCGACCATCCGGGCAAGTTGCTGATTCCAAAGGGTGTCGCTTGCGCCCGGCCAAGCCTCTCCCTATAATTTCCGGTCCCATCCGCAATTGATCGACGGCCCGCCGGCCGCCGGGAGACCTATGGCCCGCATCACCGTGGAAGATTGCCTGGAAGTGGTCGACAACCGCTTCGAGCTCGTCATGATGGCCGCCAAGCGCGCGCGCCAGCTCGCCAACGGCGTCGAGCCGCAGATCGACAACAACGAACTGCAGGACAAGCCGACCGTGCTGGCGCTGCGCGAGATCGCCGCCCGTCGCATCGACCAGCCCTACATCGACGCCGTCGACAAGACCGAGCGCGAGCGCAAGGAGCGCGAGGCGCTGGAATGGGCCGCCGCCGAAGTGGTCGCCGGCGACGACGACCTGAAGGGCGACGATCTGTAGGAGCCGGGATTCGGGATCGGGGATTCGCGAAAGCGGTTCCCGGCCTCCGGTTCCGTTCCCGGCATGTGTCGAGGGCCCCGCTTTGGCGGGGCCTTCGCCGTTTCCGGCGCGGCGTTCCCGGAAATCCGGCGTCCACGGCCCTGAACAGGCGCGTGGCCGGGCTTTTCTGATTCCTCGCTGCCCTATTCCCCATTCCCGGCCTTCCAATTAGGCTCAGGGCATGACCCCCGGCGACCCCGCCCTGATCCTGCCCGTGCCGCCCTCCGAGGAGGAGGCAGTCCCGGACTACGTCCGCGACCTCGAACGTGCGGCCGCGTACCTGCCGGCGGACCAGCGCGCGCTGCTGCGCCGGGCCTGGGCGGTCGGGGCGGCGGCGCACGCGGGACAGACGCGCAAGTCCGGCGAGCCCTACATCACCCATCCGGTGGCGGTGGCGCAGGTGCTGGCCGAGCAGAAGGTCGACGTCGAGACCCTGGTGGCGGCGATCCTGCACGACACCATCGAGGACACGCCGCTTACCCGCGAGCAGTTGGCCGAGGAGTTCGGCGAAACCGTCGCCGAGCTGGTCGACGGCGTCACCAAGCTCGACAAGCTGCGCTTCGGCAACCGCCAGGAGGCCGCGGCCGAGAGCTTCCGCAAGATGATGCTGGCGATGGCGCGCGACCTGCGCGTGATCCTGATCAAGCTCGGCGACCGCCTGCACAACATGCGCACGCTCGGCGCGCAGCCGGGGCCGGCGCGCGAGCGCATCGCGCTCGAGACGCTGGAGATCTACGCCCCGATCGCGCAGCGCCTGGGCATGAACCTGATCAAGGCCGAGCTGCAGGACCGCGGCTTCCACGCCCTGCACCCGCTGCGCCACCTGATCCTGGACAAGCACATCCGCGGCCAGCCGATGCTGCGGCGCGAGGCGATGGCCAAGATCGAGGCGCAGCTGGCGCAGCGGCTGACCAACGAGGGCCTGAACTACCGCCTCGTCAGCCGGGTGAAGTCGCCATGGAGCATCTACAACAAGATGCGCAGCGAGGGAAAGACCTTCGCCCAGGTGATGGACGTGTTCGGCTTCCGCATCGTGGTGGGTTCGGTCGCCGACTGCTACCACGCGCTCGGCGTCGCGCATTCGGTGTTCAAGCCGCTGGACGGGCGCTTCCGCGACTTCATCGCGATCCCCAAGGCCAACGGCTACCAGTCGCTGCATACGGTGCTGTTCGGGCCCTACGGTTCGCCGATCGAGGTGCAGATCCGCACCGAGGAAATGGACCTGATCGCCGAGCGCGGCATCGCCGCTCACTGGGCCTACAAGCACGGCATGGCGCCGAGCGGCGCGCAGGCGCGCGCGCACTCGTGGATCGCCAACCTGCTCGAATCGCAGCGAGCCACCGGCTCCTCGCTGGAGTTCCTGGAGAACGTCAAGGTCGACCTGTTCCCGGACGAGGTCTACCTGTTCACGCCCAAGGGCGACATCCTGTCGCTGCCGCGCAATTCCACCGCGCTCGATTTCGCCTACGCCGTGCATACCGACGTCGGCAACACCGCGGTCGCCGCGCGCGTGGACAGGAAGCTGGTGCCGCTGCGCACCAAGCTGGCGAGCGGGCAGAGCGTGGAGATCGTCACCGCGAAGTCCTCGCTGCCCAAGCCGCAGTGGCTGGAGTTCGTGGTCACCGGCAAGGCGCGCACCTCGATCCGCGGCCAGCTCAAGCAGCTCGAGCACGAGGACGCGGTGCAACTCGGCCACCGCATGATCGACCGCGCGCTGGAGGACGTCGGCACCTCGCTCGACCGCCTGCCGCAGGCGCGCCTGGACGCCTACCTGGCCGAACTGCGCTATCCGCGGCTGGAGGAACTGCTGGCCGACATCGCGCTCGGCAACCGCATGCCGTCGCAGGTGGCGCAGGCGCTGGCGCAGAAGGACCCGGAGGCCGACGCGCCCGGCAGCGGGTCGATGCCGCAGCGCGGCGAGCGCATCCTGATCACCGGCCACGAGCGCGGCGTGATCAGCTTCGCCAACTGCTGCATGCCGATCCCCGGCGACGAGATCATGGGCTACCACACCGCCGGCAAGGGCATCGTCGTGCACCGTCTGGACTGTCCCAACGTGGCCGAGTACCGCAAATCGCCGGACCGCTGGGTGGCGATCGGCTGGGACCGCGAGGTCATCGGCGAGTACCCGGTCGCGCTGATCATCGAAACCGAGAACCGGCCGGGATCGCTGGCGGAAGTCGCGGCGGCGATCGCCAAGGCCGAGTCGAACATCGAGGGCGTCGAATACCTTGAACGCGACTCGAACATCGCCGTGATCCGCTTCTCGATCGAGGTCCGCGACCGTGAGCACCTGGCCGAGGTGATCCGGCGCACGCGGCGGCTGGGCGTGGTGCACGGCGTGCAGCGGATGTAGGCCTCGCGTTCGGCTGCTCTGCGCCCCTGCCGGACGCCATTAGACCGCTGAAGTCGCACTGCCCCCCCGAAGCCGTCATCCCAGCGAAAGCTGGGATCCATTTTTGCCGGCAAGCCTGTATGCGTCGGAGTTCGTGTTCCCTTCCGAAGTAAGGCCAAAGTCAAAGACCAAATGGATCCCAGCTTTCGCTGGGATGACGGCTTCGGGGCGCGGCGTGCATGGATCATGGGCCGGTTGCCGGCCCGCCCTATAATCGCCGCATTCCGAACGGAGACGCGCCACATGCCACGCACCCCCATCCACACCGACAGCGCCCCCGCCGCCATCGGTCCCTATTCGCAGGCCACGCGCGCCGGCAACACCGTGTTCTTCTCCGGCCAGATCCCGCTCGATCCGGCCACCGGCAACGTGGTCGAGGGCGGCATTGAGGCGCAGGCGCGGCGCGCGTTCGACAACCTCAAGGCGGTGGCCGGGGCCGCCGGCGGTTCGATGGCCGACATCGTCCGCGTCGGGCTGTACCTGACCGACCTGTCGCAGTTCGCCGCGGTCAACGCGGTGATGGCGGAATACTTCGAGTCGCCGTATCCCGCGCGCTCGACCATCGAGGTGTCCGCGCTGCCCAAGGGCGTGCTGTTCGAGGTCGACGCGGTGATGGTGCTGGACTGATTCCCCGCAGGGAATGGCGAAGCCCGCGCCCGCGCTCGGGGCCACCGGCGATGTCGCGCTGACGACGCTGCCGGGCGTCGGCCCGGCGGTCGCGGAGAAGCTGGCCGCGCGCGGCCTGCTGACGCTGCAGGACCTGTGGCTGCACCTGCCGCGGCAGTACGAGGACCGCACCCGGATCACGCCGATCCGGCACCTGCAGGCGGGCGTCGCGGCGCAGGCCGAGGGCCGGGTCGAGGCGGTCGAGCGCGGCTTCCGCTACCGGCCGGTGCTGCGCGTGGCGATCGGCGACGATTCGCGCGCGACGCTGGTGCTGCGCTTCTTCCATTTCCGTTCGCAGCTGGTCAACCAGTTCCGCGTCGGCGCGCGCGTGCGCGTGTACGGCACGCCGCGCCCGGGGCAGCTCGGGCTGGAGATCGTGCATCCGAGCTATCGCGTGCTCGACGACGGCGACGCGACCGAACTCGGCGACGCGCTCGATCCCGTCTATCCGGCGGTGGAGGGCATCGGCCCGGTGGCGCTGCGCCGCCTCGTCGCGCAGGCGCTGGACCGACTGCCCGAGGGCGACGCGCTGGAACTGCTGCCCGACGACCTGCTGCACCGGCGCGGTCTGCCCTCGCTGCGCGAGGCGCTGCTGACCCTGCACCGCCCGCCGCGCGAGGCCGACGTCGCCGCGCTGCTGGCCGGCACCCATCCCGCGCAGCGCCGGCTGGCGATGGAGGAACTGCTGGCGCACCACCTCAGCCTGCGCCGCCAGCGGATCGCGCTGCAGGCGCACGCCGCCCCGGTGCTGGTCGACGACGACGGCCGCGTCCGCGCGCTGCTCGACGCCTTGCCGTTCGCGCTGACCGCCGCGCAGCGGCGCGTCTTCGACGAGATCCGCGCCGATCTCGCGAAGCCGTCGCCGATGCTGCGGCTGGTGCAGGGCGACGTCGGCAGCGGCAAGACCGTGGTCGCGGCGATGGCCGCATTGCTCGCGATCGGCAGCGGCCGGCAGGCGGCGCTGATGGCGCCGACCGAACTGCTGGCCGAACAGCACCTGGCCAGCCTGCGCGGCTGGCTGGAGCCGCTGGACGTGCGCGTGGCCTGGCTCGCCGGCAAGGTCGGCGGTCGTGCGCGCAGCGCGGTGCTTGCCGATGCCGCCAGCGGTGCGGCGCAGCTCGTGGTCGGCACCCACGCGCTGATGCAGGAGGGCGTGGTGTTCCGCGACCTCGCGCTGGCGATCGTCGACGAACAGCACCGTTTCGGCGTGCACCAGCGCCTCGCGCTGCGCGACAAGGGCGCCGCCGACGGCATCGTGCCGCACCAGCTGGTGATGACCGCGACCCCGATCCCGCGCACGCTGGCGATGGCGGCCTACGCCGACCTCGACGTCTCGGCGATCGACGAACTGCCGCCGGGCCGCACCCCGGTGCAGACGGTCGTGCTCAGCGCCGGACGGCGGCCGGAGCTGATCGAGCGCATCCGCGCCGCCTGCGCGGAAGGGCGGCAGGCGTACTGGGTGTGCACGATCATCGACGAGAGCGACGAGGTCGTGGCGCAGGCGGCGCAGACCACGTGGGAACAGCTGACCGCGTCGCTGCCGGAACTGCGCGTGGGCTTCGTGCACGGGCGCATGAAGGCGAACGACAAGCAGGCGACGATGCTGGCGTTCAAGGCCGGCGAGGTCGACCTGCTGGTCGCCACCACCGTCATCGAGGTCGGCGTCGACGTGCCGAACGCATCGCTGATGATCATCGAGAACGCCGAACGCCTCGGCCTGTCGCAGCTGCACCAGCTGCGCGGCCGGGTGGGGCGCGGCCGCCAGGCCTCGAACTGCGTGCTGCTGTACCAGCCGCCGCTGTCGCAGATGGCCAGGCAGCGGCTGGAAACCATGCGCCAGACCAGCGACGGCTTCGTCATCGCCGAGAAGGACCTCGAACTGCGCGGCCCCGGCGAACTGCTCGGCACCCGCCAGACGGGGCTGGCCGACTTCCGCATCGCCGACCTCGCGCGCGACGCCGACCTGCTGCCCGAGGTGCATGACATCGGCGATGCACTGATGCGCGACGCGCCGGACATCGCCGACCGCCTGGTGGACCGCTGGATCGGCGGCGCGGCGCGGTATGCCGCGGCCTGACGCGGCGATCCGGTCCCCCGGCCATCCCTGGACCCGACTCGAAAAAACGGCAGGGATTTCTCCCTGCCGCTGGTCCGCTAGCGAAAGGATTACTGCTTGGTCGGCGCGGCAGTGGGCATGTTGACCTGGTCGATGCCGTGCATCACGCCATTGCTCGAACCGATGTCGGCCGTGGTCACGTTGGCGCCGCCGATGGTGACCTTGTCGTCGACGAACCTGATGGGGGCGGTCTGTCCGTTGACCGTCGTGGCCGACTGCCACTTGCCGAGTTCGGCCGCGCTCTTGCGGCCGCTGACGACGTGGTAGTTCACGATCGATGCCAGTTCGGCCTTGTTCTCGGGCTTGAACAGGTTCTCGAGCTTGCCGGTCGGCAGCTTCTCGAACGCCGCGTCGGTCGGCGCGAAGACCGTGAACGGGCCGGCGCCGCGCAGGGTTTCGCCCAGGCCGGCCTTTTCGACCGCCTTGCCGAAGGTCTTGAAGCTGCCGTTGGCGGCGGCGGTGTCGAGGAGGTTGGAGGTGCTGGAAGTGGTGGCAGGAGTATTCATGGAATGAGTGACCTTATGAAGTCCGGATCCGCGATTGGCGAATCGGATGCGGCCGAAGCCGTGACTCCCGTGGATGACGGGAGTGCGAGGCTCAGTGCGGAGTAGGGGGGATGGTGCGGGCGCGGCTGAGTGGCCGTTACGACCTTGCGTCGTAGTGCCCGATGATCATGTGCCTGCGCGCGTTAGTTCGATGTTAGTGAGGCCGCGGCGCCTTTTCGCCGGAAGGCGTGTGTCCGCACGAGTGGCAAAATGGACAGAAGACACGAGCGGGGCCTTCCATACGTCCGGCGGGGCAGACAGGGATCTTCGCTGCGCCCGCAATGACAAGGCGGTAGGCTGTGCCAATTCCCGACTCCCGACTCCCGATGACAGACACGATTCCGCTGCTCATCGACACCGATCCCGGTGTCGACGATGCGCTCGCACTGCTGATGGCGTTCAACGATCCCGGCCACGACATCGTCGGACTGACGGTCGCGGCGGGCAACGTTGGCCTGCGGCATACGGTCGCCAATGCGCTGAAGCTGTGCGAGGTGGCCGGGCGCAGCGACGTGCCGGTGTTCGCCGGCTGCGCGGAGCCGCTGCTGCACGCCGCCCCCGATGCGGCCTACGTCCACGGGCAGGACGGCTTCGGCGACGTGGGCTACGAGCCGGCGCGGGGCGGGCCCGCGCAGGAGCACGCCGCACTGGCGATCCTGCGCCTCTCGCACGAACACGCCGGCCGGCTGCTGCTGGTCGCGCTGGGGCCGCTGACCAATGTCGCGCTGGCGCTGAAGCTCGACCCGACCCTGCCCACGCGCATGGCGCGCCTGGTGGTGATGGGCGGTGCGGTGACCGCGCACGGCAACATCACCCCGGCGGCGGAATTCAACGTCTATTTCGACCCCGAGGCCGCGAAGATCGTGTTCGAGTCATTCCCCGTCTTCGACCTCGCGGACTGGGAGGCGACCCTTGCGCATGGCCTGCCGCACGAGGCGGTGGCGGAGTGGCTGGGGGCCGACTCGGACCGGGCCCGGTTCTACGAGGCGATTTCGCGCAAGACCCGGACGTGGTCGGCGGACCGCCGCGGCGATCGCTGGTTCGCGGCCGACGCCCTGGCCATGGCCTGGGCGCTGGCGCCGCAGGGGGCAGGGGAGGTGGCCGAGCGTCCGCTCGAGGTCGCGCTGGCGCCGGGCCCGGCCCGCGGCGCGACCGTGGTCGACTGGAACCGCCAGACCGGGGCGCCCGACCGGGCCCGGATCCTGCTCCGCTACGACCAGGCGGCCTTCGAGGCCCGGGTAAGGGCCGCGCTGGCGGCCGCCTGAGCCCGGCTTGCGCCGGGCGTCCCTGGCGCGTTAAAATGCCGCTCTTTCCCTGCGCAAACGTCACGGTAATCGTCATGAAGGCCGACATCCATCCCGAATACCGCGAAGTCGTCTTCCAGGACGTGACTTCCGATTTCAAGTTCCTGACCCGCTCCACGCTGGCCGCCTCCTCGAAGGAGACGATCAAGTGGGAGGACGGCAACGAATACCCGCTGGTGAAGATCGAAGTGTCCTCGGCGACGCATCCGTTCTACACCGGCCAGAACAAGGTCATCGACACCAGCGGTCGCATCGACAAGTTCAAGCGTCGCTACGCGAAGTAAGCGGGCAACAATGCGTTCCGTCGACGGCCGCCGCGAGGTGGCCGTCGGCATTTGTGAAGCTTGATCGCCCGACAGTTCATTGTGCTCACGCGCGGCGGCGCGGTCCTCATCGTTCTCGCGGCGGGTTCCATCTGGCGCGACCAAAGTCCGAGTCGGCGCCCGAACCGGCTGTGCGATAATTGTTGCGTTGCGGCAGTTGTCCTTGCCGCCGTCGCCGGGCCCCCGGGGTCCGTCCGCACGTCCGAAACCCGAGGAGCGCATCCGTGTCTGACCAAGTCGTGTTGAACGCCGGCGGCAAGGCCGTCGACCTGCCCGTCCTGAAACCCACGCTCGGCAACGATTGCGTCGACATCTCGAAGCTGACGAAGGAAACCGGGCTCTTCACCTACGACTCCGGCTTCACCGCCACCGCCAGCTGCAAGTCGGCGATCACCTACATCGACGGCGACAACGGCGTGCTGCTCTACCGCGGCTACCCGATCGAGCAGCTCGCCGAGCATTCCAGCTTCCTGGAAGTCGCCTACCTGCTGATGAACGGCGAACTGCCGGACAAGGCCGAGTTCTCGCAGTTCGAGCACGAGGTCACGCATCACACGATGATGCATGAGTCGCTGAAGAACTTCCTGCACGGCTTCCACTACGACGCGCACCCGATGGCGATGCTCGCCGGCACCGTGGCCTCGCTGTCGGCCTTCTACCACGACACCCTCGACCTCGAGGATCCCGCGCAGCGGCGCCAGGCCGCGATCCGCCTGCTGGCGAAGGTGCCGACCCTGGCCGCCGCCGCCTACCGCTATTCGATCGGCTGGCCGATCCGCTACCCGCGCAACAACCTCGAGTACGTCGACCGCTTCCTGCACATGATGTTCGAGGTGCCGAGCGAGCCGCTGGAGCTCAACCCGGTGGTGGCCAAGGCGCTGGACCTGCTGTTCATCCTGCACGCCGACCACGAGCAGAACGCCTCGACCTCGACCGTGCGACTGGTCGGTTCGACCGGCGCCAATCCCTACGCCTGCATCGCCGCCGGCATCACCGCGCTGTGGGGACCCGCGCACGGCGGCGCCAACGAGGCGGTGCTGAAGATGCTCGAGGAGATCGGCGACGCCAAGAACGTCGCCTCGGCCGTCGCCAAGGCCAAGGACAAGGAATCGGGCTTCCGCCTGATGGGCTTCGGCCACCGCGTCTACAAGAACTTCGACCCGCGCGCCAAGATCATCCGCGAGATGACCCACAAGGTGCTGGGCGAGCTCGGCGTCGACGACCCGCTGCTGGAAGTGGCGATGCGCCTGGAGGAGGCCGCGCTGCAGGACGAATACTTCATCCAGCGCAAGCTCTACCCGAACGTCGACTTCTACAGCGGCATCATCTACAAGGCGCTGAAGATCCCGACCGAGATGTTCACCGTCATGTTCGCCATCGGCCGCACCGCCGGCTGGGTGGCGCACTGGCTGGAGCAGCAGGTCGACCCGGAGGCCAAGATCGGTCGTCCGCGGCAGATCTACACCGGCCATGACGTGCGCGATTACGTGCCGGCTGGCAAGCGCTGAGGCGCGTCCGCGCAGTGACAGGAAGACGCCCCGCTTTGCGGGGCGTTTTTCGTTGGGGCATTGGGCGGGGGCTGCGGCCGTGGTCGGCGACTATGGTTGGTGGTTGGTGGTTGGTCGTTCGGTGCGCGGCGAGGACGCCGCGGCATGCCCGGCGTGTCATCCCGAACGCAGTGAGGGATCTTGTCTCCGCAAGGCAGATCCCTCACTGCGCTCGGGATGACAGTGGGGAGGGGGTCGGGAGATGCCTCGGCTGCGCCGCCTCCGAGGCATTCGGCTTCAGTCCCCGCCCCCGGCGTCGTAGCCGGCGATATCCTCGTCGACCAGCATCTGCCGCAGCTGCGTCGCGGACGCACGCCGCATCGGCTTCTCGTCGACGCTCGACAGCGGCGCCTGGCGCAGCGCGACCGCCGGCAGCACGGTCAGGTCGAAGGTCATTTCCTCGGCGCTGAACATCCACACAGGGAATTCGCCTTCGCGCATCCGGTCCAGCCGCAGCCGGCGGCTGCGGGACTCGGCGGGGATGCCGCCCTCTTCGAGGAAGCGCGCCACCGCGTCGGCGTCGTCGCTGTAGAGCTGCAGGGCGACGGGCGAGCGCGCGTCGGCGGTGCCGTCGAGCACCGGCCCGACCAGGCGCGCGTCGAAGCGGGCGAAGAATTCCAGCGCGCGCAGCGCGGCCTCGCGGCGCGCGCGCAGGTCGTGGGCGTGGCTGTCGCCGAGGAACAGGCGCTGGTACTCGCGCAGCGCGTCCTCGATCTCGCGGTTGCGCGGCAGCGAGGCGTCGTCGTGGAAGCCGAGGCGGTCGGCGGCCTTGAGCTTGGCCTGGTGGAAATCGCGGATGCCGCCTTCGGCCATCAGCCTCGCGGCTTCGTGGGCGAGGCGGCGCCGGCGTTCGCGGGTGCGCGTTTCGGCGTGCTGGCGGGCGCGGTGCATCTCGATCCCCCGGTCCTGCGACGCGCCGACTGTAACCCATGCGCCGGAAACGTCAACGTGAAGCGGGGTGGCGGTTCATTCGCTGCGGAGTTCGCATGCCGATCCGGCCCATCCCGTCCTCCTGTAGGAGCGGCTTCAGCCGCGACCGGGCGTTCGATTGAGCCGATGAAAGCGGTCGCGCCTGAAGGCGCTCCTGCAACAGAAGGACGGACGCTCAGAAGATGTCGAACGCTTCCTCGGCCGGCATGTCGTCGAAGTCGAATTCGTTGGCCGACTCCATGCGCTCGAGATCCTCGACCTTGACGTATTCGACGATGCCGCCGCTGGACGTGGTCGGCAGCAGCTGGCCGCCGGCGGTGACCGCGACCTTGATCATCCCGTCCGGCGGGTCGTTGCGCGCGATCGGCACGTCCTTCAGGGCGACGCGCATGTAGTCGATCCAGATCGGCAGCGCGGCCCTGCCGCCGTACTCGCGGTAGCCGAGCGAGCGGTTGTCGTCGCGACCGACCCAGACCGAGGTCACCAGGTTGCCGCCGAAGCCGGAGAACCAGGCGTCGCGGTGGTCGTTGGTGGAGCCGGTCTTGCCGCCCACGTCCTCGCGGCCGAGCACCCTGGCCTGGGCGCCGGTGCCGCGCTGCACGACGTCGCGCATCATCGACACCAGCTGGTAGGCCACGCGCTCGTCGATCGCGCGCGGGGCAAGGATCGCGTCCTCCGGCAGTTCGGCGGTCGCTTCCGCCTCGTCTTCGCCCTCGTCGCCGGACGTGCGCGCGGGCTGGGCCGGCCTTGCCGGCCCGAGGTCGAAGCCGTCGACCACGTTGCCGCGCGCCACCTGGATGGCGCGGTTGCCGACCGAGCAGGTGCGGCAGGCGATCGCCGGGTTCTCCTTGAACACCACTTCGCCGCTGCGGTCGCGCACCTCGTCGATGAACCACGGGTCGATGCGGAAGCCGCCGTTGGTGAACACCGCGTAGCCGCGCGCGACTGACAGCGGCGTCAGCGAGGGTGTGCCCAGCGAGATCGACAGGTTCGGCGGCAGCTCCGCCTCGTCGAAGCCGAAGTGGCTGATGTAGCGTCGCGCGTAGTCGACGCCGATCGCGTCGAGCATGCGCACCGAGACCAGGTTGCGCGAGCGCACCAGCGCCTCGCGCAGCCGCATCGGGCCGGCGAACCTGCCGTCGTCGTTCTGCGGCCGCCAGTCCTGGCCGCGGCGCATGCGGAATACCACGGGCGCGTCGAGCACGATCGAGGCAGGGTTGAACCCGCGCTCGAACGCAGCGGCGTAGATGAAAGGCTTGAAGCTCGAACCGGGCTGGCGCCGCGCCTGGGTGGCGCGGTTGAACTTGTTGCCGGCGAAGCTGAAGCCGCCGACCAGCGCGCGCAGCGCGCCGGTGTCCGGTTCCAGAGAGACCAGGGTCGCCTGGCCGCGCGGCAGCTGGTCCAGCTGCCAGCTGACGGTCGGCGGCGCGGCGGGGGCATCGCCCGAGGCGGCCGTTGCGCCGCCCTTGGCCGGCGTCTCGATGCGCTTGACGCGCACCACGTCACCGCGCTTGAGCAGCGCCGCCGGGTTCTTCCCGGTCCAGCGGCTGCTGGCCGCGTCCAGCGTCACCGTGGTGCCGTCGGTGAGCGCGACGTCCGCGGTGCCGTTGCCGCTGCGCAGCACCACCGCCGGCAGCAGCCCGCCCTGCGCCGGAGTGCCGCGCAGGCGCGCGCCGGCGGTGGCCGCGTCCTCGTCGGCGGCGAGTTCGAAGGTCTGCTCGGGCTTGCCGGTCCAGCCGTGGCGGTGGTCGTAGACCGCCAGCCCGCTGCGCACGGCCTGGTCGGCGGCGGCCTGCAGCACGGGGTCGATGGTGGTGGTGACGTGGTAGCCCTTGGTCAGCACGTCGCCGCCGAAGCGCGCTTCCATCTCCTGGCGCACCATTTCCGCCACGTAGGGCGCATAGATCTCGACCGGGCGTTCGTGCGGCCTGGCGTGCATCGGCACGGCGCGCGCCTGCGCGGACTCCGCCGGGGTGATGAAGCCGAGTTCCTGCATTCGCGCCAGCACGTAGTCGTCGCGGCGCTCGCGCGCGCGCTCGGGGTTGCTGAGCGGATTGCCGCTGGACGGGAACTTCGGGATCGCCGCCAGCGAGGCCATCTCGTCCAGGTCGAGTTCGGCCAGTGGCTTGCCGTAGTAGAACTCGGCCGCGGCGGCGACGCCGTAGGAGCGGTTGCCGAAGAAGCTCTTGTTGAGGTACAGCTCGAAGATCTCGTCCTTGCTCAGCTCGCGCTCCATCTTCATCGCCAGCAGCATCTCGGCGAACTTGCGCGTGTAGCTGACCTCGGGGCTCAGGTAGAACTGGCGGGCGACCTGCTGGGTGATGGTCGAGCCGCCGGGCACGCCTTCCTTCGAGCCGGTCTTGGCGATCAGCCAGACCGCGCGCGCCACGCCCTTGTAGTCGACCCCGCCGTGCTCGTAGAAGCGCGCGTCCTCGGTGGCGAGGAAGGCCTTCTTCAGGCGATCGGGTACGTCCTCGATCCGCACCGGGTAGCGCCGCATCTCGCCGAACAGCGCCATCAGCTTGCCGTCGCGCGAGTAGACGTACATCGGCTCCTGCATCTCGACGTTGCGCAGGCTCTGCACGTCCGGCAGCTTCGACGACACCGTGTAATAAAGGAATCCGGCGGCGGCGGCGGCGACCAGCCCCAGCACCAGGCAGGCCAGCAATGCCCAGCCCAGGAAGCGGAGGAGGCGGGATTTCTTCCGGACTGGCCGGTGTTCGGGCGTGGACATAGGGGCGCAAGTATAGAGGGGCCGGGCGCCGCGGCCGCGGCTGGCCGCCGCGTCCGGCTTCCCGCGTATCGCCTGCGTTCGGGTTACGTCCCTTCCGCCCGCGCCCGCGGCCGGCACGGCCCTTGCGAGGGGGTGTCGCGGAAGGGCAGGGTTGGCCCCAAGCCGGGCAATCCGGCACGCTCTGGAGAATCGACAGTTGCCACCGGATGAAAAGTCCGTTATTTAATGCGTCGGGGCACGTTGCGCACGTAAGCGCCCGTGACAAAGGGGAAAAACGTGGGGCTGATCACAAAAAGTCAAGCGCCGCTGGTCGGTGTCGACATCAGTTCGACTGCGGTCAAGCTGCTGCAGCTGTCGCGTTCCGGCGACCGCTACCGGGTCGAGCACTATGCGGTCGAGCCGCTGCCGCCGAACGCCGTGGTCGAGAAGAACATCGTCGAAGTCGAGGCGGTGGGCGAGGCGATCCGCCGCGCGGTCTCGCGATCGGGCAGCAAGGCCAAGTTCGCTGCGGCCGCGGTTTCGGGTTCGGCGGTCATCACCAAGATCATCCCGATGCCGTCGGACCTCGACGACGACGACATGGAGTCGCAGGTCGAGCTCGAGGCCGTCAACTACATCCCGTACCCGATCGAGGAAGTGAACCTCGACTTCGAGGTGCTGGGCGGCATGCCCGGCAACAGCGAGATGGTGCAGGTGCTGCTGGCGGCGTCGCGTTCGGAGAACGTCGAGATGCGCGCCTCGGCGCTGGAACTCGGCGGCCTGACCGCACGCGTGGTCGACGTCGAGGCCTTCGCGATCGAGAACGCCTTCGGCCTGATCGCCAGCACGCTCAACATCCCGCGCGACGGCATCGTCGCCCTGGTCGACGTCGGCGCCACCATGACCACGCTCAACATCCTGCGCAATGGTCGCAGCCTGTACGCGCGCGAGCAGGTGTTCGGCGGCAAGCAGCTCACCGACGAGGTGATGCGCCGCTACGGCCTGAGCTACGAGGAGGCCGGCCTGGCCAAGCGCCAGGGCGGCCTGCCCGAGAGCTATGAGATCGAGGTGCTCGAACCCTTCAAGGAGGCGCTGGTCCAGCAGATCAGCCGCTTGCTGCAGTTCTTCTACGCCGGCAGCGAGTTCAACCGCGTCGACCAGATCGTGCTGGCCGGCGGCTGCGCCTCGATCCCCGGCATCGCCGAGATGGTCGAGGAGCAGCTCGGCGTGCAGACCGTCATCGCCAATCCGCTGGCGCAGATGACGCTCGGTTCGCGGGTGCAGGCACACGCGCTCGCGCAGGACGCCCCGGCCCTGATGATCGCCTGCGGCCTCGCCCTGAGGAGCTTCGACTGATGGCCCGGATCAACCTACTTCCGTGGCGCGCGGAGCGCCGCAAGCAGCGCCAGAAGGACTTCGGCGTGATGCTGGGGCTGGCGGCGCTCGCGGGACTGGCGCTGTGGTTCCTGTTCAACATGTACTACAACGCCCAGATTTCCGGGCAGAAGCAGCGCAACCAGTACCTGCAGCAGCAGATCGCCGAAGTCGACAAGAAGATCGTCGAGATCGACGAACTGGACAAGCAGAAGTCCCGGCTGCTGGCGCGCAAGGAAGTCATCGAGCAACTGCAGGCCAACCGCTCGCAGATGGTCCACCTGTTCGACTCGCTGGTGCGCACCATCCCCGACGGCGTGATCCTGACCACGATCAAGCAGGAGGGCGAGAAGCTGACGCTGGAAGGGCGCTCGCAGTCCAACTCGCGGGTCAGCACCTACATGCGCAACCTCGAAGGCTCGGGCTGGATGACCAAGCCCGACCTGTCGATCATCGAGGCCCGCGACGGCGTGGCCGGACTGCCGTACGCGTTCAACCTGTCGGTGCAGCTGGCCAATCCGAACGCGCCGAAGGACGAGGACGGCGACGGCATACCGGATCCGGTGCCGCCCGTCAGCGCCGAGCCGCAGGTTCCCGATGCGTCTGCGCAGCCGGAAGCGCCTGCCGGCGACGCGCCGGCGGCGGAGCCCGCTGCGCCCGCAGCGGAGGAGCCGGCTGTCGAGCCGGCCGCGTCCGAGTCCGCTGAAGGAGGCGCCCCGTGAGCCAGAAAAAGAAGATGTCCCTGCGGGAGCTGGACTTCAACAACACCGGCGCATGGCCGCGGGAATTCAAGATCGGCTTCTGCGTGCTGCTCGGCCTGCTGATCTTCGGCCTGCTGTGGTACGTGGTGACCCGCAAGAAGGGCGACGAGCTCAAGGGGCTCGAATCCCAGGAATCCGGCCTCCGCGCCGATTTCGAGGAGAAGCAGGGCCGTGCCGCGAACCTCGAGCCGCTCAAGCAGCAGCTCGCGCAGATGGAACAGCAGCTGCAGCAGATGCTGCGCCAGTTGCCCAGCCGCACCGAGATGCCGGCGCTGATCAACGACATTTCCCAGACCGCGCTCGCGACCGGCATCAGCAACGAGCTGTTCAAGCCCGGTCCCGAGGCGCCCAAGGAGTTCTACGCCGAGAAGCCGATCGCGCTGAAGATGGTCGGTACCTACCACCAGTTCGGCGCCTTCGTCAGCGGCGTGGCCTCGCTGCCGCGGGTGGTGATCATGACCATGCATGACATCTCGCTGCGCCCGCGCGGCGGCGACAAGAACACCCTGGCGGCGATCAGCCCCAACTCGAGCCTCGAGCTGGCGGGGACGGTCAAGACCTACCGCTACCTGGACGAGGAAGAAGCCGCCGCGCAGGAACAGGCGGCGAAAGCTGCGGCGGGGGGCCGGTGACCATGCGAACAGTGTCGATGAAAGCCTGCAGGTTCGCCTTGCTGCCGCTGGCCGTGCTGGCGCTGTCGGGCTGCGTGCGCGGCGTCACCAGCACGCCGGGCAACGCACCGAACCTCGAGGAGTGGGTGGCCAACGTCAAGGCGCGACCGGCGCCGCCGCTGGACCCGCTGCCCGTCATGCAGCAATTCGAGACCTTCGAGTACGCGGCGCAGGACATGCGCGACCCGTTCAGCGCCGCGTTCCGCGACGATGGCGGCGGCAGCGGCCCGCGGCCGGACTCCAACCGCCGCAAGCAGACGCTCGAGCAGTTCCCGCTCGACAGCCTGGACATGGTCGGCACGCTGCATACCGGGCCGGGCATGGTGGCGCTGGTGATGGCGCCGGACAAGGTGACGTACCGGGTGTCGCCGGGTTCGTACCTGGGGCAGAACGACGGCCGGGTGACCGGCGTGCATGAAGATAGAATCGATCTCGTCGAACTCGTGCCGGATGGCGCTGGCGGCTGGCTGGAACGGCCGGCTTCGGTTGCGCTCGAAGACAATTGATCAGGGGAAGTCAAGATGACCGTCAACAAAGTGCGTAGTGCGCAACCGGCCCGGCCGGCCTTCCCGGCCAAGGCCCTGGCGCTCGGCCTTGTCGCCGGCCTGCTGTCGGCTTCTGCCGCGGCGGGTGCTCCCTCGTCCACGAGCACGATCGCGCCCGGCATGTTCGCCATCGCGCAGGTCGCGTCCGCCGATCCGGCCAAGCAGGTGCCCGGCGTCGTGTCGGTCTCAGCCGTCGACTTCAAGCGGGGCGATGGTGGCGCCGGCAAGCTGATCCTGCGCTTCGACGGGGAGGGGGCGAATCCCGACCTGCGGACCCAGGGCTCCAGCGTGATCGTGAACATCGGCAACGCCTCGTTGCCCGCCGCGCTGCAGCGACCGCTGAACGTCACCGACTTCGCCACGCCGGTGCAACGCATCGACGCGCGGCAGGGCGGCGAGGGCGCGCAGGTCGTGCTCAGTGCGCAGGGCAACTTCGAATCGATGGCCTACCAGAGCGGTCGCGACTACGTGGTCGAGATCGTGCCGCGTGCGGCGGCGGCACCGGATCGCGCCGTAGGCGCCAGCAGTCCCGCGGCCGCGACGACGACCGCCCAGGCGTCGGCTTCCCGTGCCTACAGCGGACGACCGGTGACGTTCAACTTCCAGGACGTGCCGGTGCGCACCGTGCTGCAGCTGATCGCCGAGGAATCCAACCTCAACATCGTCGCCAGCGACACCGTCACCGGCAACGTGACCCTGCGCCTGATCAACGTGCCCTGGGACCAGGCGCTGGACATCGTCCTGCAGGCGCGCTCGCTCGACAAGCGCCGCAGCGGCAACGTGGTGTGGGTCGCGCCGCAGTCGGAGATCGCGAAGTTCGAGCAGGACAAGGAGAATGCGCGCCTTGCCCTGGAAGAGCGTGCCGAGATGGTCACGGAGTACATCCCGATCAGCTACGGCAACGCCGAGGACATCGCCAAGCTGCTGACCGACGAGAGCAAGACCGGCCAGGGCGGCGGCGGTGCCGGCGGCGCCGGCCAGAGCCGCGGCTTCCTGTCCGCGCGCGGCAGCCTCAGCTTCGACCGCCGCACCAACACCCTGCTGGCGATCGACATTCCGCAGCGCGTGGCCGAGATCAAGCGCCTGGTGGCTGCGCTGGACAAGCCGGTCGACCAGGTGATCATCGAGGCGCGCATCGTCATCGCCAACGAATCGTTCTCGCGCGATATCGGCGCGCGGTTCGGCCTGACCGGGCACAAGGACCGCGTCGTGGGCTCTGGCTCGCTCAATAGCAACGTCAACTACATCAACGGCCTGGCGGAGCGCGCGAACGACCTTGCGAACGACGGGACGAGCGACATCATTCCGTCGCATCTGTTCCCGACCGGCCTCGTCTTCAATAACCCGGTGGGGGGAGGCGCTGGCGCGCTGGCCCTGACGATCCTCGGCAACACCATCGACTGGGATCTTGAGATTTCCGCGCTGCAGGAAGAGGGCCGCGGCGAAGTGGTGTCCAATCCCCGCATCGTGACCAGCAACCAGAAGGAAGCGGTGATCCGCCAGGGCCAGGAGGTTGGTTACTTGACCGTCACCGGTGGCCAGAGCAACAGCATCCCGACCGTTGAATTCAAGGACGTGCTGCTCGAGCTCAAGGTCACGCCGACGATCACCAACGATGGTCGCGTGTTCCTGAACATGGCGCTCAAGAAGGACGAGGTCGAAGGCTTCGTCAGCGTCGGCTCCGGCCTCGGCTCGGTGCCGCAGATCAACAAGCGCGAGATTACTACCGCGGTGCTGGTGGAAGATGGCCAGACGGTGTCGATCGGCGGCGTCTACGAATTCCGCGACCGCAGCGACCTGGCCAAGATTCCGTTTTTCGGCGACCTGCCGATCATCGGCAACCTGTTCAAGAATCGCGGCAGGAGCAAGGAAAAGGCCGAGTTGCTGATCTTCGTGACGCCGAAGGTGATGCGCGTGACGCAGCGCTGAACGGCGAAGCCGGCGCAATGCATGCACGACGGGGCCCGCGGGCCCCGTCGTCGTTTCCGGGCGGCCAGGATGCGCGGTTCCGGCCCGTGTGCCGACCGGCACTGAACCAAGCCGCGGGAGTCTGGTCCAATGCGGGCTGACGTTTCGCGCCCACGGCCCCGCATGGACACTTCCCGCGACGACATCCCCCGCCTGCACTCCGCCTTCTCCGCGCTCCGCGACGACCTGGCGACCGAGATCGTCGGCCAGGCGGCGCTGGTCGAGCGCCTGCTGATCGCCCTGCTGGCGGACGGGCACCTGCTGGTCGAGGGCGCGCCCGGGCTGGCGAAGACGACGGCCATCCGCGCGCTGGCGGCCCGGATCGAGGCGGATTTCGCGCGCGTGCAGTTCACCCCGGACCTGCTGCCCGCCGACCTCACCGGCACCGAGATCTGGCGGCCGCAGGAGTCGCGGTTCGAGTTCGTGCCGGGGCCGATCTTCCATTCGTTGCTGCTGGCCGACGAGATCAACCGCGCGCCGGCCAAGGTGCAGTCGGCGCTGCTCGAGGCGATGGGCGAGCGCCAGGTCACGGTCGGCCGCCAGACCTACGCGCTGCCGCCGCTGTTCCTGGTGATGGCGACGCAGAATCCGATCGAGCAGGAGGGCACGTTCCCGCTGCCGGAGGCGCAGCTCGACCGCTTCCTGATGCACGTGCGCATCGGCTATCCCGAGGTCGAGACCGAAACCGAGATCCTGCGGCTGGCGCGCGAACGCGCGCGCGAGAACCTGCAGCCGGCGGCACGCGCGCTGGTGCGGATGCCGCAGGCGGACGTGTTCGCGGCGCGGGCGGCGGTGCTCGACCTGCACGTGGCGCCGGCGGTGGAGCGCTACCTGATGGAACTGGTGCTGGCCTCGCGCGATGCGGCCCGCTACGACGCGGCGCTGGCCCGGCGCATCGCCTGGGGCGCGAGTCCGCGCGGTTCGATCGCGCTGGAGCGCTGCGCGCGGGCGCGCGCGTGGCTGGCAGGCCGCGACTTCGTCACGCCCGACGACGTGCGCGCGGTGGCCGCCGACGTACTGCGGCATCGCGTGTTGCCCAGCTATGAGGCCACGGCCGAAGGCTGGGATGGCGAGCGGCTGGTTGCCGAACTGGTGGCGAAGGTGCCGCTGCCGTGAGTGCCGGGAATCGGGAATGGGGAATCGGGAATCGGAAAGGCAGGAATCCGGGTCCTTGTTCCCGTTCATCCGGTGGACGCTCACCTGCTTCGACGCGCTGACGAGCGCGCAGGACTGGTCGCTGCAGGGCTTGGCTTTGACGATTCCCGATTCCCGATTCCCGATTCCCGGCATCGCCCCCACGCTCGCCGAACTCGTCGCGCTGCGCGGCGCGGCGCAGGCGCGGCGTCCGCCGAAGCGTGGTCGCCATGGAATCAGTGGGCCGGCGCCGTCGCCGGTGCGCGGCCGCGGGATGGAGTACGCGGAATCGCGCGAGTACGCGCAGGGAGACGACGCGCGCCACATCGACTGGCGCCTGACCGCGCGCAGCGGGCGCATGCACACCAAGCTGTTCCAGGCCGAGCGCGAGCGGCTGACGCTGATCGTCGCCGACACGGCGTCCGAGCTGTACTTCGGCACGCGCGTGCGCTTCAAGTCGGTGCAGGCGGCGCGCGCTGGGGCGGTCGCGGCCTGGGCCGCGATCCGCGACGGCGACCGCGTCGCGGCCCTGCGCGGCAGCACCGGCGAGCCGCTGGTGCCGCCCGCCGGCGGGCCGCGCGGCGCGCTGCGCGTGCTCGACGCGCTGGTGCGCTGGTATGCGAAGCCGCCGGGTGACGATGCCGGGCTGCCTGTCGCGCTTGATCGTGCACGGCGTCTGCTGCGCCCCGGATCGCGATTGCTGGTCCTGGCCGATGCCGGCAGCATCGCCTCGGTGCCGGCCGAGGCCTGGCCGGCGCTGGCGATGCACCACGAAGTCGTCGTACTGCTGATCGACGATCCGCTCGAACGCGAGCCGCCGCGCCTGCGCCTGCCCTTCGTCAGCGCGGGACGGCGCGTGGAACCCGATCTCGCCGCGGGCGCGCAGCGCCGGCGCTGGCAGGAAGCGTTTTCCGGGGCGGCGCAGCGTGCGGCGGAACTCCTGCGCGCGCGTGGCGTGCGCGTCGAGATCCTCTCGGCCGATGCGCCGAGCCAGTCGTGGCTGCCGTTGCCTGGCAGCACGGGCGCGGCGCGCGCATGAGTCCGCTCGACCTGCCGCTGCGCGACGTGCACGAGCCGGCCGCCCCGTCGTGGTGGCCGCCCGCGCCGGGCTGGTGGGGCGTGTTCGGCGTGCTGCTTGCGGTCGTCGCGGTGCTGGCGTGGTGGCGCTGGCGACGCGCTCGCCGCCTGCGGCTCGCGGCCCGCCTGTTCGACTATGCGGTCGCCGCGGCGGACACGCCGACGGAGAAGGTCGCGGCAATCTCGGAACTGCTGCGCCGCGCAGCGCGACGGCGCGATCCCGCCGCCGACACGCTTGATGGCGACGACTGGCTGCGCCTGCTGGACAGCGGGCTGCCGCAGCCGGTGTTCGCTGATGGACCGGGCCTCTTGCTGCTTGATGGCGCGTTCCGGCCCAAGGTCGACGAGAATGCGGTGGAAGCGTTGCGCATCGCCGCGCGCGCGCGCTTCCTCGACTGGATGGCGCCGGGCCGATGATCGAAGCCGCCTCCGACTGGATCGCCTCGCTGTTCGCCGGCTTCGCCTGGCCGTGGATGCTGCTGGCCCTCCTGCTGCCGTGGCTGGCGCGCTGGGCGCTGTCGCCGGTGCGGCAGGACGCGCCGGCCCTGCGCGTGCCCTGGGGGCGGCGGCTGGAGCACATCACCCTGCAGGGCGACGCGCGCGGCGTGCGGCGCATGCCGCTGCTCGCCTGGCTGGCGTGGACGCTGCTGTGCGTCGCCGCCGCGCGTCCGCAGCAGCTGGGCGACGTGGTGCAGCCGCCCGCGTCCGGCCGCGACCTGATGCTGGCGGTCGACCTGTCCGGAAGCATGGGCGAGGAGGACATGCGCCTTGGCGGTCGCGCGGTCGATCGCCTTACCGCGGCCAAGGCGGTGCTCGCCGACTTCCTCGACCGGCGCGCGGGCGATCGCGTCGGACTGATCGTGTTCGGTCAGCGCGCCTATGCGCTGGCGCCGCTGACGCTCGATCGCGACAGCGTGCGCAGCCAGCTGCTCGACAGCGTGGTGGGGCTGGCCGGGCGCGAAACCGCGATCGGCGACGCGATCGGACTCGCGGTCAAGCGCCTGCGCAGCCAGCAGGCCGGGCAGCGTGCGCCGGATTCGCAGGTGCTCGTCCTGCTGACCGACGGCGTCAACACCGCCGGCCAGCTCGACCCGATGAAGGCTGCGGAGCTGGCGCGCGAGCACAAGGTGCGCATCCACACCGTCGCCTTCGGCGGCGATGGCGACGCGATGTCGCTGTTCGGCATCCAGCTGCCCGGCAACGAGGTCGAGATCGACGAGGCCACGCTGCAGCGCATCGCCGATACCACGGGCGGACGCGCCTTCCGCGCGCGCGATGCCGACCAGCTCGCCGGCATCTACGTCGAGATCGACCGGCTCGAACCCGTGGCCAGGCCGGGGCAGGAGGTACGCCCGAAGATCGAGCGCTATCCGTGGCCGCTCGCGGGCGCGCTGCTGGCCGGCCTGCTGGCGCTGCTGCCGCTGCCGCGCCTGTCGGCGCTGCGCATCCGCGGTCGCGCGCGTCGCGACGATGCCGGGGGGCAGGCATGAGCGAGGCCTTCGCGCAGCTGCATTTCCTGCGCCCGCACTGGCTGTGGGCGCTGTTCGCGCTGCCGCTGCTGGCCGCGTGGTGGCAGGTGCAGCGCCGCCGCGCCAGCGTCTGGCGCAGCCATGTCGACGCGCACCTGCTGCCGCACCTGATCGAAGGCGGCGCCTCGCGTCGCGGCATCGGCGGACTGGCCGTGCGGCTGCTGGCGTGGACGTTGGCGGTGCTGGCGCTCGCCGGCCCGAGCTGGCGCCAGGGCGAGGTGCCGCTGCAGCAGGAGGGGCGCGCGCTGGTGGTCGCGCTCGACCTGTCGGACGCGATGCTCACCGGCGACCTGCCGCCGTCGCGCCTGCTGCAGGCGCGCGCGAAGCTGGCGACGCTGCTGCGCGAGCGCGCCGGCGGCGATGTCGCCCTGGTCGCCTTCTCCGAGGATGCCTACACCGTCGCGCCGCTGACCGACGACGGCGCCAACGTCGCGATCTTCCTCGACGCGCTGGCGCCAGACGTGATGCCGGTCGATGGGCATCGCCCCGGGCGCGCGATCGATGCGGCGATGCAGCTGCTGACACAGGCGGGCTACGCGAAGGGCGACATCCTGCTGCTGGCGCATCGCGCGGACGATGCCGCGGTCGCGGCGGCCGCGCGCGCGGCTGCCGCGGGATTCCGGGTGTCGGCGCTCGGCGTCGGCAGGCCGGGCGGCGCGACCTATCGCGCGCGCGACGGCAGCCTGCAGCCTTCGCGCCTGGACGCCGGCGTCCTGCGCCGCGTCGCGGCCGCGGGCGGCGGCGCCTACGCCGCGCTGTCGACGGGAGATGGCGACCTTGCCGCGCTCGGCGTGCTCGACACCGGCGCAGCGGCCGGCGAAGCGACGCAGTTGCAGTCCGGGACGCGCGCATGGCGCGACGAAGGCTACTGGCTGCTGCTGCCGCTGATGCTGCTGGGCCTGCTCGCCTTCCGTCGCGGCGCCGCGGTCGCGGTGCTCGCCGCCTGCCTGCTGCTGCCTCTGCCGTCGCTGCATGCGGCGGAGCCGGCGGCGGGCACGCCCTGGCGCCGCGTGGACCAGGTCGAACATGCGCGCATGCGCGAGGGCATCGACGCCTACCGCGCCGGCAAGTACGAGGACGCGGAGCGCGAGTGGCGCAACCTGCCGGGCGCGGATGCGGCCTACAACCGCGGCAACGCGCTGGCGAAAGCCGGGCGCCTGGATGAGGCACTGCAGGCCTACGACGAGGCGCTGCGGCAGCGGCCGGAGATGGAGGACGCGATCGCCAACCGTGCGGCGGTGGAGGCGGCGATGCAGCGCAAGCCGCCGTCCGGTCCGGGGCAGGATCGGCAGGAGCCGGACGCGGACGACGAGCAGTCCGGCGACGGCAAACCCGATGGCGATGAGGCTTCGCCCTCGCAGCCGGGGGATTCGCGGGAGGGCGACGGTCGCGGCGATCCTTCCGAAGCCCCTCCGCAAGAACAGGACGCCGATACTTCCCGCGCTAGCGAACGCGGGGACGAGCAATCGCCGCAATCGTCACAGCAGTCTGCCGACGAGCAGTCGCAGCGCGACGCCGACGAGGCCCAGCGCCAGCGCATGCAGCAGGCGCTGCAGCAGGCTGCGCAGCCGGCGGACGATGGCGATACCGTCGAAGGCGACCCGGGCCGCGCGGAAACCGAGGCCGAGCGCGAACGCCGGCAGGCCGGCGAAGCCTGGCTGCGGCGAGTGCCCGACGATCCGGGCGGCCTGCTGCGCGCGCGCTTCCGCCTTGAGCATGAACGGCGCAACGGACTGAGGAAGACACCATGACCGGACGCGTCGTCGCGTGGTTTGCCATCGTCACGTGCCTGCTGTGCGGCGCCTGCGCTGCGCCCGCGCAGGCGGCCACGCGCGCGTGGCTGGATCGCGACCGCATCGAGGTCGGCGAAACCGCGACGCTCAACATCGAGACCGACCAGGCGACCGCGCAGGCGCCCGACTACGACGAACTGGTGCCCGACTTCGTACTCAGCGCGCACAGCAGCAGCCGCGGCGTCGAGGTCGTCAACGGCCAGCGGCGCGCGCGCGTGCTGTTCGCGGTCGCGCTGCAGCCGCGGCGCGAGGGGCTGATGACGGTCCCGCCGCTGCGCGTGGGCAGCGAAACCACCGAGCCGCTGCCGCTGGTAGTCGTGCCCGCGTCGACGGCGCCGGCGCGGGCGGGCGAGCCGGTGTTCATCGAAGCCGAGGCCGACAGCCAGGATCCCTACGTGCAGCAGTCGATCGGCTACACGCTGCGCCTGTACTACGCGATGCCGCTGGTGTCCGGACAGCTCGACCAGCCGTCGCCGGGAGGCGCTGCGATCCAGCGCGTCGGCAGCGACCTGCAGTTCAGCCGCGAGATCGGTGGGCGCCGTTACACCGTGGTCGAGCGGCGGTTCGTGATCGTGCCCGAGCGCAGCGGCACGCTGACGATCCCCGGCGCGCGCTTCGAAGGGCAGGGCGTCGGCGGTTTCTTCGACGACGTGTTCGGCAGCGGCCGCCGCGCGCTGCGCGCCAGCGGCGCGCCGCGGATCCTGCAGGTCCGGCCGGTGCCCGACGCGGCGCCGCAGCCGTGGCTGCCGCTGCACGGCCTCGAGCTGCGCTACCTCGCCACGCCGCAGTCGCTGCGCGCGGGCGAAGCAGCCACGATCGACGTGGAGCTGAGCGCGGACGGCGCCGCCGCCAGCCAGCTGCCGGAACTGCAGCTGCCGGCGATCGACGGTGCGCAGGTGTTTCCCGAACCGCCGCAGGTCGACGAGAGCTTCGAGCGCGGTCGACTGCGCACCAAGGTCACGCGCCGGTTCTCGATCGTGCCTGCGCGCGCCGGCGCGCTGCGCATTCCCGGCCCGAGGCAGGACTGGTGGGACGTGCGCGCCGGTACTGCGCGCACCGCGTCCCTGCCGGAGATCAACCTCGAGGTGGCGGCGGGCAGCACGGCACCGGACGTCTCCGGCCACGAGGCGTTCGACGCCCGGCGCGATGTACACGCAGCGTGGCGCGGCGGCGGATGGTGGCCGTGGATCGCGCTGGCGTTTGCACTGCTGTGGCTCGCCACGCTGGGGTGGGCGCTGCGCGAGCGGGCAGCGGGATTGCTCCATCGAACGACGGCGTCCGCGCCGGATGGACCTGCAGTGGGGCCCACGGCGCCGGCCACGTCGCTGCGCGACCTGCAGCGCGTGCTGCAGGTCGGCGACCCGGGAGAAATCGAACAGGTCCTGTGCGGGCTCGCGTCGCCGCCGGCGCCGGACCTCGACGCGCTGTCGCAGCGGCTCGCCGACCAGGCGCAGCGCGATGCCATCGCATGTCTGCAGCAGGCGCGCTGGGCGGACGGCGACGTGGCCGGAGCGCGCGCGGCACTGCGCGAAGCCTTCGCCGGCGGCCCGCGCTGGCGCGATCCGGCGTCAACGGCAGGGATGGGGACGCCGCTGCTGCCGCCGCTCTATCCCCGCCGGACGCAGCGGTGAGCCGCGATCACGCCTGTAGGAGCGCCTTCAGGCGCGACCATCGTCCGGATCGCGGGAACGTCCAGGTCGCGGCTGAAGCCGCTCCTACAGGAATCGCGTCGTGCGATCCCCGCCCGGTTTGCGTGGGTCCGTCCGGAACGGCGGAGCCGGGCCATTCCTGCCGGTTTGCTAAGCTGCCGCGACCGTTGCAGCCGAGACCATGCCGATGAGTGAGCCGAACCCGGGTACGAAGACGCGCATGCCGCTCCACTGGAAGATCGCGATCGGCTTCTTCGTCGGCCTGGGACTCGGGCTCGTCGTCCACTACGGCATCGGCGCCGAGGCCGGCTGGGTGCAGGCGCTGACGAAGTACGCCACGCAGCCGTTCTCGCAGCTGTTCCTGAGCCTGATCTTCATGCTGATCGTGCCGCTGCTGTTCTCGGCGCTGGTGGTGGGCGTGTCGGAGATGGGCGACATCGGCTCGCTGGGCCGCATCGGCTGGCGCACGCTGGCCTACACGATCCTGCTCTCGGGCTTGGCGGTGCTGCTGGGCCTGGTGATGGTGAACCTGTTCAAACCGGGCGCCGGCGTCGATCCGCTGCTGGCGCAGCACCTGCTCGACGAGGGCGCGGAGCGCACCGCGGCGATCGTGCGCGACAGCGCCACCCAGCCCAAGGGCATGGAAATGCTGCTGTCGATCGTGCCGGACAACGTGATCGGCGCGGCCTCGAACAACGCCAACATCATCGCGCTGATGTTCTTCGCGCTGATGTTCGGCGTTGGCCTGGTGCTGACGCAGACGCCGCAGACCTCAGTGCTCAAGCGCGGCATCGAGGGCCTGTTCCAGATCTCGATGACGCTGATCGGGCTGGTGATCCGGCTGGCGCCGTCTGCCGTGTTCTGCTTCATGTTCAACCTCGCCGTGCTGTTCGGCTGGGACCTGCTGATCCGGCTCGGCGCCTACGTGCTGGTGGTGGTCGCGGCGCTGGTGATCCACATGGTGGTCGTCTATTCGCTGGCGCTGCGCCTGATCGGCGGCTGGTCGCCGCTGGCGTTCTTCAAGGGGGTGCAGGAGGCGATGCTGATGGCGTTCTCGACCGCGTCGAGCAACGCCACGCTGCCGACCGCGCTCAAGGTCGCCGACGAGGAGCTGAAGCTGCCGAAGAAGGTCTCGCGCTTCGTGCTGACCATCGGCGCGACCGCGAACCAGAACGGCACCGCGCTGTTCGAGGGCGTGACCGTGATCTTCCTCGCGCAGTTCTTCAACGTCGACCTGACGCTGGGACAGCAGGTCATGGTGATGCTGGTCTGCATCCTCGGCGGCATCGGCACCGCCGGCGTGCCGTCGGGCTCGCTGCCGGTGGTCGCGCTGATCTGCGCGATGGTGGGCGTGCCGCCCGAAGGCATCGGCCTGGTGCTCGGCGTCAACCACTTCCTCGACATGTGCCGCACCACGGTCAACGTGACCGGCGACCTCGGCATCGCGGCGCTGGTGTCGAAGGGCGAGGCGGACACGGATCCGGAGTCCGCGCTCGCCTGAGGCGTGCCCGGCGCGCGCAGGGGCCTCCAGCAATCCCGAATCCGTCATTCCGAACGCAGTGAGAAATCTTGCTGTGCATCGGATCGACCGCGGCCGCTCGCCCCCGGCGCCGATGGTTGCCGCAGTATCGATCGGCGGCGAAAACGCCGGGAAATGTCGCGGATGTCCACCAAATGTCCCGCGCGGCATGGGACAATGTCGCAGCCCCGTTTCGCGGGCATTCCCCGACGCGCATACGCCCGCCCATGACGACGCCCAGCCGCAGAGACCTCGCCAACGCCATCCGTTTCCTCGCCGTCGACGCCGTGGAGGCCGCCAAGTCCGGCCATCCCGGCATGCCGATGGGCATGGCCGACATCGCCGAGGTGCTGTGGAACGACTACTACAGCCATAACCCGGGCAATCCGAAGTGGATCAATCGCGACCGCTTCGTGCTGTCCAACGGCCATGGCTCGATGCTGCAGTACGCGCTGCTGCACCTGGCCGGCTACGAGTTGCCGATCGAGGAGCTCAAGCGCTTCCGCCAGCTCGAATCGATGACGCCGGGCCATCCCGAGAACTTCATGACGCCCGGCATCGAGACCACCACCGGTCCGCTCGGGCAGGGCTTCGCCAACGCGGTCGGCTTCGCGCTGGCCGAGAAGCTGCTGGCGCAGCGCTACAACCGCCCCGGCTTCGACGTCGTCGACCACCGCACCTGGGTGTTCATGGGCGACGGCTGCCTGATGGAGGGCATCTCGCACGAGGCCGCGTCGCTCGCCGGCACCTGGGGGCTGGGCAAGCTGGTCGCGTTCTGGGACGACAACGGCATCTCCATCGACGGCGAGGTCCAGGGCTGGTTCACCGACGACACGCCGGCGCGCTTCGAGGCCTACGGCTGGCGCGTGATCCGCAACGTCGATGGCCATGACCCGCAGGAGATCAAGACCGCGATCGACACCGCGCTCAAGCACGACGACAAGCCGACGCTTGTCTGTTGCCGCACGACCATCGGCTTCGGTTCGCCGGCCAAGGCGGGCAAGGAATCCTCGCACGGCGCGCCGCTGGGCAAGGACGAAGCGGAGGCCACGCGCAGGGCGCTGGGCTGGGAGCACGGTCCGTTCGAGGTGCCGCAGGCGATCGCCGATGCCTGGCGCGCGAACGACGCGGGCGCCGGGCGCGAGGCGGAGTGGAACAAGCTGTTCGCCGCCTATGCGGACGCGCATCCGGAGCAGGCGGCCGAACTGCTGCGTCGCTCGCAGGGGAAGCTGCCGGGAGACTTCCTCGCCGCCGCCGATGCCTGGATCGCGAAACTGCAGGCCGAAGGCCCGGTCGTCGCCTCGCGCAAGGCCTCGCAGATGGCGATCGAGGCGTTCGCGCCGCTGTTGCCGGAGCTGATCGGCGGTTCGGCCGACCTCGCCCATTCCAACCTCACGCTGTGGAAGGGCAGCAAGCCGGTGAGCGGCGGTTCGCCCGAGGCGAACTACGTCAACTACGGCGTGCGCGAATTCGGCATGACCGCGATCTCCAACGCGCTCGCGCTGCACGGCGGCTTCATTCCCTACGACGCGACCTTCCTCGTGTTCAGCGACTACGCGCGCAACGCCGTGCGTATGAGCGCGCTGATGCACGCGCATGCGATCCACGTCTACACCCACGACTCGATCGGCCTCGGCGAGGACGGCCCGACCCACCAGCCGGTCGAGCACCTCGCCGCGCTGCGCTACATCCCGAACAACGACGTCTGGCGCCCCTGCGACGCGGTGGAGTCGGCGGTGTCGTGGAAGGCGGCGATCGAGCGCGCGGACGGCCCGGGCTGCCTGGTGTTTTCGCGCCAGAACCTGCAGCACCAGCCGCGCAGCGAGCAGCAGGTGCGCGACATCGCGCGCGGCGGCTACGTGCTGAAGGATTCGGTCGGCACGCCGGAGATCATCCTGATCGCGACCGGTTCGGAAGTGGAGCTCGCGACCGCCGCCGCCGAACAGCTCGGCGACAAGGTGCGCGTGGTCTCGATGCCCTCCACCAGCGTGTTCGATCGCCAGGACGTCGCCTACCGCGAGGCGGTGCTGCCGGCGTCGGTGCGCAAGCGCGTCGCCGTCGAAGCCGGCATCACCGATTTCTGGCGCAAGTACGTCGGCCTCGACGGCGCCGTCGTCGGCATCGACACCTTCGGCGCCAGCGCACCGGCCGGCGACCTGTACAAGCACTTCGGCATCACCGTCGAGGCGGTGGTCGCGGCGGCGAAGGCGGTATAGGGGACTGCTTCGTTCCGTACGTCAGGATGGGCCACTCACCCGGCCCATCTTTTGCAGGAGCGGCTTCAGCCGCGAACGGACGGGCGTTGCACCGATCGGGCAAACGGTCGCGGCTGAAGCCGCTCCTGCAGAAGGCGGACCGGATCAATGAGGGGCTCGCAGGAGGCGCTTCAAGGCCCCTTGCGTCATCCGGAAGCCAGGTGCGCAACCAGCCACGCGTCGATTGCGGAGATGTCCGACGGCAGCGCATGGATCGGCCACCAGGTGGCGGCCGAGATCTCGTCGTTCGCGGTGAAGGACGATTTGCCGTCGACCTGCGCAGCGAAGATCGTCCCTGTGGCGCGCCGCTCACCGGCTCCCGCCACGGACTCGATCTCGATCCAGCCGAGCAGGGACGCCGCTTCCGCCCGGCATCCGGATTCCTCGTGCATTTCTCGCAGCGCGCAGCGCTCCGCCGATTCTCCCGGTTCGATCCAGCCGCCGGGCAGTTCCCAGACGCGGCGCCCGGCGTTGTGGACCAACAGGATCCGGCCCCGGCGCGCTGCGAGCACGAGCGAGAACGCCGGGGCGTCCGGCATCGGGCCGGACCGCGCGGGATGGAAGCCGAGCAGGCGCTCGCTGCGCTCATTGACGACGGACAGCCAGGACGACGCACGTTCCAACGGCTGCGGCACGGTCAGCGGATGGCCTGGTCGTGCTTGCTGCCGCCGCGGCAGCGTGGCGAATCCGGCGCGGCGCCCGCGTCTTCCCACTCGCCGGGCGTGTAGGTGTGCAGCGCCAGCGCGTGGATCTCCTGCATCAGCGGACCGAGCGTGCGATAGACCAGCTGGTGGCGCTGCACCGCGCGCTTGCCGGCGAAGGCTTCGCCGACGATGACCGCCTTGTAGTGCGTTTCCAGCCCGCGGCTGTGCATGTGGCTTTCGTCCAGCACCTCGAGGTGCGCGGGCGAGAGCGCCTGCAGTACGTCGCGGATGCGGTCGATCTTCGTGTCCATGCCGCGATGATACGCGCGAAGGCCTGTCGGGGGCCTCAATGGCGCCGGTCGGTCGCGCACCGCTGCGTTGCATTCACGCGGACGGGCGAGCCGTCCGCCGCAGCGCCAGGCGCAGCAGCCGGGCCTGCAGCCAATCGCCGGCGCCGCGTGGTTCGGACAACGCCATGCGCGCAAGCGCCTCGTGGTCGTCGCCGCGACCTTCGGAAAGTGCCGCCGCGACGGTCGCCAGCTTGCCGCGGCGCGAGCCGGTTCGCGCCTTGAGCCACGCCAGCGCGCGCACCAGGCGCTGCTCGACCGGCGTGAAATCGCTGCCGAGCGGATAGTCGGGCAGGGTGCCGTCGCGGCGGAACGGCGCCAGGGTTTCGCCGAGCGTGCCAGGGGTGTGTCGCGACCATCCTTCCGGCATCGTGAAATCGCTCCGCAGCTTCCTGTCGCGCTTCGCCGTGGACAGCAGCCCGGATGCGAAACGCGCGTCGGCGATAGCGGCCATCGCGACGATGCAGTCCTCGTCCGGCTTGCCGCGCAGGTCGGCGATGCCGTACTCGGTGATGTAGAGATCGCGCAGGTGGCGCGGGATGGTGGCGTGGCCGTAGTTCCAGCGGATGTTCGACTCCGCATGGCCGTCGGCATCGCGCGAAGCGCGCAGCAGCAGCGCCGAGCGCCCGTCCGGCAGCGCGTGCGCCATCGCCACGAAGTTGTACTGCCCGCCCACGCCGGAGACGACGCGGCCGTCTTCGAGGCCGTCGGACACCGCCGCACCCAGCGCCGTCGCCATCATGCAGGTGTTGAAGAAACGGCCATCGCGGCGCTGCAGGCGCTCCAGCCCCTCGTCGAGCCCGTAGAGTTCGTTGACCTCGCTGACGCGCTTCATGCCGATGCCGCGCCGCGTCGCCTCGTCGAGCCCGTGCAGCCAGTCGTAGAACGCCTGCGAGCCGAGGTAGAACGCGCCGTGCAGGAATTCGCCGTCGCGCTCGACCAGCTCGCGTTCGAGCGCGCTCGCGTTGCCCTCGTTCGCGCGCTGCATCAGCGCCGGCTTGTCGACCACCTTGCGGCGGATGACGCCGGCCTCGACCAGGTGCTTGAAGCCTTCGTTGATCATCTCGCTGCAGCCGTACAGGCCCTGCGCGAAGGGCTCCAGCCCGCCGCTTGCGCGCACGGCGGGATGCGCGGCGATGCCGGGGTCGAGCGCGTCCAGCACGCGGCGGTAGGCGGCATTGTCGACGTGGCGCAGCACCAGCGCGTGGCACAGCGCATCCGACAGCGCGCCGATGCCGATCTGCAGCGTGCCGCCGTCGCGCACCAGAGTGCTGGCGTACAGGCCGATCGCGTGTTCGGCGTCGCCCACCGGCTGGCGCGGCAGCGCGAACAGCTTCGGATGCGGGCCGGGCGGCGCGACCACGATGTCGAACCAGTCCATGTCGACCGCGGCAGTGCCGCCCAGCCAGGGCAGCCGCGGGTCGATCTCGGCGACCAGCAGCGGCCGCGGATGTCCGGCCGCGACGATTGCATCGACCGCGTCGAAAGTCAGGTCGGTATTCGACGACAGCGAGAGCCGCGTGCCGTCCTCGCTGGCCGCGACCTTCTGCACGATGCAGTTGACCCCGCGGTCGGCGAGCGCACGCGCGACATGCGTGTAGTTGAGGCTGGCGTAGCGCCGCTGCGCCTGCGAGGAGCCGAGCATCGTGCCGGACTGCAGGTAGAACTCCTCGACCGACACGTGCGCCGGCAGCGCATCGCGACGCAGCGCGTCGACATAGGCCAGGCGCGTGAAGTCGGCGCCGAAATGGCGTTCGGCGAACGGCTCGAGGAACCGTCCCTCCAGTCCCGGCGCGGCGCGCGGCGGATCCAGCGACAGCGCGGTGTACAGTGTCATCGGCCGCGATGGATCCGCGGCCACGCGTTCGTACAGCGCGTTCAGCAGGCGGTGCGGCTTGCCGAGGCCGAGCGGCGCGCCGACGTGCAGTTCCGCCGGCAGGCGCTGCAGCATCCGCGCGACGGCGTCGTCGAGGTTGTCGAGCAGCAGCGTCATCGAATGAACCCGGTCATTGTTCGAGCATCTCCGGCCGGAACAGCCGCCGTCGCGACACCTCGTCGCCCGACAGCATGAAGCGCCCGTCGCCGCGATAGTGCACGGTGCGCGGCAGCTTCGGCGAGCGGGCGACGCGCGCGTGCACCACGCGCCAGACGAACAGCGGATAGTCGCGGGTGATGCGGGTCTCGTGCAGCCGGCACTCGAAGCTGGCGTGGCATTGCGCGATCGACGGCGCCGCGACCTCCTGCGACCGCGCCGCGGTGAGCCCGAAACGCTCGAACTTGTCGACGTCGCGGCTGGAGCAATTGCCGATGCCGACCACGACGTCGAGCAAGTCGGCGGTGGGCAGGTTGATCGTGCACTCGCGGCTGCGGCGGGCCAGCTCGTGGCTGCGGTTCGCGTCCCAGATGTAGGTGCCGACCAGGTCGTAGCCGAGCATCATGTGCCAGCCGAGGGTCATGATCGCGCGCTCGTCCTTCCACGCCGTACAGAGCAGCGCCACCGGTCCCGGTTCGAGGAAGCGCCGGACCTGGTCGACCGGATAGGCATGCTTGCGCGGGACCTTCATGGTGCTACGCCCGAGTGCGTGGATGGAGTCGTTGGTCTGGCCAGTGGTGATGGTTGCAGGCCAGCCCACCGCAATGCGACCCGCGCAGCCGCATTTCGCCAGCCCAAACCGTCCCCCGCACGACGCAGCCACTTACCCTTGCGAAAAGCCATCTCCATCCCTCGACCTCCCGGACACGATGCTCGGCAAGCATGCCCGGCGGCATGCGAACGGAATGTCGTCACGCCAGCGCGTGCACCGCATGCGCGATGCGGCGCACGTCGTCCTCGGTGTGGCTGACGTAGACCATCGGCAGCCGCACCTCGTCGCGCACGCGCTGCAGGTAGGGGATCAGTTCCTCGCGCCGGGCCTGGTCGAGCGAGGACAGCGGTTCGTCGAACATCAGGATCGCCGGCTGCGACAGCAGGGCGCGGCCGATCGCGACGCGCTGCGCCTCGCCGCCGGATAGGTTCGCCGGGCGCCGCTGCAGCAGGTGGCCGATGCCGAGCAACTCGACCACCGCGTCGAGTTCGAACGAGGCGCCGTCGCCGCGCGCGCCGTGCCGGCCGTAGAGCAGGTTCGCGCGCACGTCGCGATGCGGGAACAGCCGCGCGTCCTGGAACACGTAGCCGATGCGGCGGCGATGGGTGGGCACGTCGACGCGGGCTGCGCTGTCGAACAGCGTGCGCCCGTCGATCGCGATGCGGCCGGACACCGGTCGCACCAGCCCCGCGATCGCGTTGAGCACCGAGGTCTTGCCGGCGCCAGACGGCCCGGTCAGCGCCAGCACGCGCGCGTCCTCGGCAATCCGCACGTGGCGCTCGAAGCGGCCCAGGCGCAGCTGGACGTCGATGTCGAGCATCAGTCGCGCTCCCCGCCACGCTGGCGCCGCACCAGCCATTCCGAGGCCAGCAGGGCGAGCAGCGAGATGGCGACCGCGACCACCGCCAGCCGCCAGATGCCCGCCTCGCCGCCGGGTACCTGCATCAGCCCGTAGATCGCCGACGACAGCGTGCGTGTCTCGCCGGGGATGCTGGAAACGAAGGTGATGGTCGCGCCGAATTCGCCCAGCGCCTTGGCGAACGCCAGCACCGTGCCGGCGACGATCCCGGGCCAGGCCAGCGGCAGGGTGACGGTAAGAAACACCCGCAGCGGATTCGCGCCCAGCGTCGAGGCCGCCTGCTCCAGCCGCCGGTCCACCGATTCGATCGCCAGCCGGATCGCGCGCACCATCAGCGGGAATCCCATGATCGCGCTGGCGAGCGCGGCACCCGTCCAGCGGAAGGCGAGGGTGATGCCGAGCTGCTCCGACAGGAAACGCCCGACCGTGCCGTTGTGTCCCAGCGTCACCAGCAGCGCGTAGCCGACCACCACCGGCGGCAGCACCAGCGGCAGGTGCACCAGCGCATCCAGCAGCGACTTGCCGAAGAAGCGCCTGCGCGCGAGCAGCCACGCCACCGCGATGCCCAGCGGCAGGCTGGCCAGCGACGCCGCGACCGCCACCTTCACGCTGAGCGCGATCGCGGTGGCTTCCTCCGGCGTGAACACGCAGGCGTGGCCTCAGCGCAGCGTGAAGCCGTGCCCGCGGAAGATCTCGCCCGCTTCCGGCGAGTCCAGCCACTGCACGAACGCCCCTGCCTGCGGATGCGCGCTCGCGCTCACCTTCGCCACCGGATAGACGATCTCCGGATGCGCATCGGCGGGGAAGGTCGTCAGCACCTTCACCCGCGGCTCGGCCTGCGCGTCGCTGCCGTAGACCACGCCGAGCGGCGCCTCGCCGCGCGCCACCAGCAGCAGGGCCGCGCGCACGTTCTCCGATTCAGCCACGCGCGGCTGCAGCGCGTTCCAGATCCCCAGCGATTCGAACGCGGCCTTCGCGTACTTGCCGGCCGGCACGCTGTCGGTCAGCGCCAGCGCGAGGCGGCCGTCTTCGCCGAGCAGCGGCAGCAGGTCGGTCCCCGTGGCGAGCGCGAGCGGTTGCGCGTCGCCGTCGGCCGGCGCCACCAGCACCAGCGTGTTGCCGAGCAGGTCGGCGCGCGTGGCGGGGTCGATCAGGTCGCGCTCCTGCAGCCAGTCCATCCACTCGGTGTCGGCGGACACGAACACGTCGGCAGGCGCGCGCTGTTCGATCTGCCGCGCGAGCGCGGAACTGCCGGCGTACGACACCTGCACCGGCTGGCCGGTCTGCTGCTGGAATGCATTCGCGGCGGCGTCCATCGATTCCTTGAGGCTCGCGGCGGCGAACACGGTCAGTGCCGGTGCAGGCTGCGGCGCAACGGCATCGCCGCCCTTGTCCGCGGCAGGCGTGCCCCGGTCGCCGCAGGCGGCCAGGAGCAGGGCGAGCGTCGTCGTCGCCAGCAGTCTCAGGAACATCGTGCATCTCCTCGTGTGCAGGTTCATGGCGCCACCACCACGGTGATCGCATCCAGTTGGCGCACTCCGCGCGCGGGGCGGACGTCGTCGGGCACCAGCAGGCGCAGCGGCCCGGTGTCGTCGCCAAGCGCCTTGCCGTCGCAGCGGTCGACCACGTACGCGGCGCGGTTGCCCGTACCCGGATCGAGCTCGGCCAGCGAGAACAGCACGCGGTAGCCGTCGCGCGCATCGGCCAGCACGTAGCGCGCCAGGTGCGGACTGCCCAGCCGCCCTTCGGGAATGGCGCCGCTGGCGCGCAGCAGCGCGACCAGCGGTACGCCCTCGCAGTGCAGCGTCGCCTCGTGCACGCGCGCGCTGACCGATTCCCGGGGCAGGGCTGCGAGCGTGGCGTCGTCGAGCGATACCGGGACCGGGGAGGCGATCCCGGGAGGCTCCGGCTGCGATGCGCGCAGGGCCGGGTCCTGCGCATGGTCGTGTGCGGCGGCGGGCAGCAGCGCCAGTACGGCGAGGCCGGCGGCGATCCGGCGAAAGCGGGAGGGGGAGGCACGGCGGCCCATGCGGAATCCTCGAGCGTTGGGGGGAGGTTGCGGAACTATAGCGTCCCGCAGGCGGCGGCCCGGCACGCGGCCAATGGCATGGCGGCATGCCGGCTCAGAGCGTGTCGAGCGGGACCTTCAGGTAGCGCACGCCGTTGTCGTCCGGCTCGGGCAGGGCGCCGGCGCGGATGTTGGTCTGTACCGAGGGGATGATCAGCGCCGGCATCGCCAGCGTGCGGTCGCGCGCCTCGCGCACGGCGACGAAGCCGGCCTCGTCGACGCCGTCGCGCACGTGGATGTTGCCCTGCTTCTGCGCCCCGATCGTGGTCTCGCAGGCCACCTCGCGGCCGCCGGGACCGTAGTCGTGGCAGACGAACACGCGCGTCGCATCCGGCAGTTCGTACAGCCGCCGGATCGAACGGAACAGCTGCGCTGCGCTGCCGCCCGGGAAATCGCAGCGCGCGGTGCCGCCGTCGGGCATGAACAGCGAGTCGCCGGTGAACAGCGCATCGCCGACCAGGTAGGCGTTGCTGTCGCTGGTGTGGCCGGGCACCGCGATCACGCGCGCCGAGATGCCGCCGATCGCGAACACCTCGCCGTCCGCGAACAGATGGTCGAACTGCGAACCATCGACCGGGAAGTGTTCCCCGAGGTTGAAGATCGGCCGGAACGTCTTCTGCATCGTGCGGATGCCTTCGCCGATCGCCAGCGTCGCCCCGGGCATCCGGGTCTTCAACCAGTGACCGGCGGAGAGGTGGTCGGCGTGGGCATGGGTTTCGAGGATCCAGCGCACCTCGAGTCCTTCGCCGAGCACGTGGTCGAGCAGTGCCTGTGCCGAGACGGTGGACGTGCGCCCCGACGCCAGCTCGAAATCGAGCACGGGATCGACGATCGCCGCCTGCCGCGTCGCGGGATCGGAGACGACATAGCTCCAGGTGCTGCTGGCCTTGTGGAAGAAGGGGGCGACGGTCGGCGTCATGGGCGGGCCCGCGGTGGCGTCTGGCGTGCGCAAATCCTCGCACGCGCGGCATTCGGGAAGCGTAAAACGTTGGCCGGATCTTCACGCGTGATCGGTGCTGTGCGGGCGCACCGGCAGCACTATTGATCCAGCCCGCACTTCTGTAGGAGCGGCTTCAGCCGCGATCGTCTTTCCCAGCCAAGTCGAACGCCCGGTCGCGGCTGAAGCCGGCCCTACAGAAATGCGGGCTGGATCCGCGGCACGTGATGAGCCCGGGCAGCGATTTTTCGGTCCCGTGACGGCCAATCGATCAATGCTGCATCGCCGGTGCCTGTTGAGCTTGTTCGGCTTGCATCTGCCGCGCCGGTCCCTGCTGTCCCTGGCGATCGTGTTCCATCTGCTGCAGGCTGTCTTCGATCGATGGCGGGCGCTCCTGCCCCAGGCGAACGGAGATGCCGGCTTCCCGGTTCGCGATGAACATGGCGCGGTCGGCATTGATGTCGATCGCCTTCAGATCTCCCCGCCTGATGCCGTTGCCGTGGAGCGCGGCCGTGAACTGTGCCAGCCGCTGCTCGCTGGTGTAATCGGGCAATACGGCCTTCAGCTCGGCGTACAGTCCATGCTGCGGGTGTTGCGGGTCACGGAGCGGACGCAGGTTGGTCCCGACGGAAGATGTCGTGGCGATCCGCTGCGGTGACACTGCGTCGGTGCCGATGTCGGGCGTGGTGGTTGCGTGCGCCAAGTTGTCTGCGAGGTGCCGCCCGGGGGCAATTCCCGCCTCGCGCTGCCGGGTCACGAACCGGACTTGCGCGTCCAGCGCCTGGAGGGTGTCCTTGTCGGCGATGCCGGTGGTCTCGCGGCCGGTCCAAAGCTGGAACTGTTCGACCGCGTCTTTCGTGCGCGAACCGTAGTTGCTGTCCGCTCGCAACGCCTGGCCGTCCCGGTCCGTCGCGCCGACCAAGCGCAGGCGTTCCTGCAGGGCCAGCACGGCTGCACTGCGGTGGCCGGGCTGCAGTTCTGTATCGGGCAGCGATGGCAGTCCGGCGGACCCGGCGGGTTGCCGGGGCGTGCCGTGGGGCGGGATGGACGCGCTGTCGACGGTCCGCAGGGGCGCCGATGCGAGCGGCGGGGCCGGTGTATTTTCTCGCTCCCGCAGTAGATGGTCGGGCACGCCGTTGATCAGGCGCCGGGCGGCCTCCTGCGTGCTTCCGGAGGTGTTGGCAGTGAAGCGTTCGCCGAGCTCGTCGATCGTGCGGTTGAGGGGGCGCAGCGGTTCGCGGGCATCGAGGGCGGCTTCCGTGGCGGCCAGCAACTCGGCGGGGCTCGATTCCTTGAATCGCTCGGCAGGCAGGCTGGTCTGCGTCCGGAACGCTTCGATGGCCTGGTTGGTCCGGCTGCCAGGGTCTCCGCGGATCCCGTCCACGACCAGGGGCTGTCCGCGCGAGTCGGTGAATCCAAGCTCGTTGAGATTATGTTGGATGTTGGCGGTAATCGGATCACTGATCACACGGATCCGGGAACGCTGCCCGATCGTGCCCAGTGCCGTTTGGATGTCTATGTCGCGCGCTTCGACCGATGGATTGTGGTCAGGTGAACCAACCTTGGCGTGAGCACGATCCAGAGCTTCTTGCATGCTCGGGATGCCGTAGCTGCTTTCGTAAGTCCGCGCAACAGACGCCGCCTTGGGGCCATGGTAGTACCTTATTCTGGCTTGGATCGCCTTGGCCTCGGCCAACAGTTCATCATAGCCCCCGCCGTTCTTGAGTACGTTTTCCAATTGTCCTAGTTTTCCGGGTATTTGGTTGGCGGTCTTTGCCAGAATGTTCGTTGCCTCGAAGCGCCGCTCTTCCGGGACGTTGTGTTTGGTCCTGTCGAGAACCGAAATCGCAATCCGAGTTATGTTCCTGACCTGTGGGTAGTCGATGTTGGCATGAATCCACTTCTTTCCCTCGTCCGATGATGCCCAAGTATTAATACTGTCGCGTGTATCGGTATCGATGAATGTAATCGAGGATCGTCTGCTCCTTCCATCGCCGTGACTGAGCAGGTCGGCACGCAATTGCTCCAAGTCACTTGTGAACGCCAATCGATGGCTTTTGGCGTACGCATTGGACTGCTCGATGATTGCGTCTACGTAGGTTTTCTCCCCTTCCAGGAGGGGGCGTCCTTCGATTTCGCCGAGAGGCCAGGTGCCTCTTTGCCCAAGATCAACCTGGATCGTACCCAGGCTGTAGCCGCTATTCATTGCGACTGCGCTGACAGCTCCCCATTTGCCCTCACTAACCCCTGCGACAGATAGTCGATATGAAGAAGCGCCTCCTTCGGTTCCTCTTCCTATGGTGAAATACATGGCCCCTGCGAGTGGCTCCAGTTCCCTGGTGTTGATATTCCGTGCCATAAGTTTTCTTCCTTGTGGTTTCCAGGCATCAGATTCTTTATTCAATCACAAGCGCATATTTTTCCAGTTGCTCGGCACGTGCGCAGTTTCGCTGTTCTTTGTTGGAATTCGCCGCGTGTGAAGGGATTGATCTTTCAAGTTCAGCGTCGGCTTTCTGGAGGTCGATCCAGGCATGCTGGGCTTCTGCCAGTTGTTTCCGATGGTCGCCGCCAACGAGGCTCATCAGCTTCTCGTAGGCGTCGGCCAATCTCGACCCCTGGCTGCCTAGTTCATCATTGACGCAGCTCGAAGATGGTTCTGTGCAGATTGCCGGAGGTTTGCTGGATGCTGCGTCGGCATTTGCCGATCCCACGTATCCATCGATTTGCCTTGCGCGTGAACAAATCCGAAGTACTTCGTTGCTTCCGGCCTCGAAGTTTCCGGTTGATCCAAGGGATTCAAAGATGGATGCTTCGAATGTGCCATCCGCTTCCTGGAGTCGGATCCAGGCGCGTTGTGCGATCTCGGCTCGAGTTTGATCCCCATCTTCAAGCAGTTCGATCAGTTGCTGGAAGGCGCGGTTCAGGCGCGCATCTTGATAGGTGCGCTCATCGCCTATGCATTCAGCGGCATCCGGCCACGAGCCAAGTTCCGAGCAGTTCCAAAAGCCAGGCCTCATTCCGGGGCTTTCATAGGGCGGACTATGTGGCGACCTCGAGGTGCGTTCGTTCCAATCTTTGTCCCGGGTGTCTGGAGCGGAACGATATGTTGCGGTATCGGTAGTGGCTGCTTCATTGTTGTTGACGTCAACAGGCGTTCCTATCGTGCACGCCGACAATGCGCCGGAAATCCCAATCGCCGCCACTGTGGCCGCATATGAAAATCTCATTGCCCGGTTCTCCTTTTGAATCGGTGCCTGCAACGACATGGTCGTCATGTTGCCGTCAGTGCTCGTACCACATCTTCTTTCTCCCGAGGCAGGGTCAGGCGGATGCCTTCGCTTGCCTTCGGTAGCTCCAGCGGCGCGATTTCCACTCTGGGCTTGATCCGTTTCCTGAAATATCCATCCCTGTAATACCGGATTTTCCTGCACAGCACCGGATGTGCCAGGCCTTCGTAGAGGATGATCTGCTTCTCCGGCCCCATCGCCTTGAGCTCCTGCGGCAACATCAGCGCGCGTTTTTCCATGACCTCGTTGTCCGAGACGCTGCGGCCCTGTCCGTGGGAACGGGTGCGGGCACGGCGGCGGATGGTGGTGTAGCCGAGCATCTCCGAGTAGTCGTTGGCATCCTGCTGTTCGCGCGGGGCGTAGACGATCTGCAGGGCGTGGTTGGTGATGATGGTGCGGGAGAGTTCCTTGCCGTAGACCGCGTCGAGCTGGGCCATCGACTGGATGATCGGCAGCAGGCGCAGGTTGTAGCCGGCCATGTAGGCCACCGCCCTGGAAATGATGTCCACGCGGCCGATGGCGGTGAACTCGTCCATCAGCAGCAGGCACTGGTGCCTGAGGGTCTTGTCGTTCTGCGGAAGCACCCGGGTGTTGACGTTGATCAGCTGGCTGAAGAAGAGGTTCACGATCAACCGGCTCTCGGCCAGCTTGTCGGGCTGGATGCCGACGTAGATGGTCATGCGCTTGCGGCGCACGTCGTCGAGGCTGAAGTCGTCGCCGCTGGTCGCCGAATCCAGCACCGGGTTGAGCCACGGGTTCAGCGGCTCGCGGAACGAGCCGATGATCGAGGCGAAGGTCACGTCCGCCTGCGACAGCAGGCCGGCGAAGGCGGTTCGGGCGTGCTGGCTCAGGTAGGGTTTCCCGACCAGCGCCTGCAGGTGGGGCTTGAGCTCCCCGCCGTCGCCGGAGGAGACGCGCAGCACCGCGCCGAGGGTGGGCGTCCGCAGCAGTTCGCGGGGCACGCCCTGCCGAAGCTGGTCCTCATGGGTCTCGAACAGGTAGAGGGCGAAGGCCAGGAACGCGTTGCGCGCCTGGCCGACCCAGAACTTGTCCTTGTCGTCGCCGTCGGGATAGAGCATCGCGGCGATGGCCTGGAGGTCCGAGATCCGGAACGCCGGGTCGGCGGAGACGTAGGTCATCGGGTTCCAGCGATGGGTGCGGCGATCCCCGGCGAAGGGGTTGAACAGGTAGACCTCGTGGCCGATGGACCTGCGCCAGCCGGAGGTGAGGTCGAAGTTCTCCTGCTTGATGTCGAGCACGACGACCGATTCGCGGTAGTCGAGCAGGTTGGGAATCACCACGCCCACGCCCTTGCCCGAGCGGGTGGGCGCGGCGAGGATGACGAACTGCTGGCCGGACAGGCGCAGCAGCTTGCCGCGCATGCGGCCGACGACGATGCCGTCGTCCTTGCGTCCAAGGAAGCCCTTGCCGGCGAGGTCGAGCAGGCCGGCGAAGCGCGCGCGCCCATGGAGGTTGCGATGGCTGCGCAGCTTGAACAGCATCACCAGCATCGCCGCCCAGGCCAGCAGCATCAGGCCGAAGCCGATGCCGCCCGCGGCCCGGATACGCCATGCGTAGCGCGCGACCTGTGGATGGTCCAGGTGCCTGGCGTAGTCGTACCAGGTGCCGAACCCGAGCAGGCCGGTGTCCAGTCCAAGGAACACCAGCGCCAGGTAGCCAGACAGGTAGACGCCGCCCAGCAGCGCGAGCACGGTCGCCAGCAGCGCGGTCAGGACACGGTAGTTCATGGAACCTCCTTGTTGGAACCACGGGCCACGATCGCGGCAGGTCCGGCCGTCGACCGGCCCTGTCGCGGCGCTCCGGTCGCGGGCTATCTATCGGGCGCATCCGGCGATGCGCCGGTGTCGACCAGAATGTATTCGTCGTTCTTCGTCCAGCGCGGCAGGCCGGCTTCGAGTTTCACGCAGGGGCGGCCGTCGCAGGAGGTAATCGCGACGTGCCGCAGCGCTTCGAGTACCTCGGCCCTGACCTGCGCGCGTTCGGCGCGCTGGGTGTTGTGCCATGCTGCGTAGGCACTGCCACCGACGACGATGACCGCCGCGAGCGCCAGCGACGCGATCGACTTCCACTCCAGCACGCGCATGCGCAGGCCGGCCGAGGATTGCTCGATCCGCAAACGTTCGCCCAACTGCTGCAGGCGGTCGGCGGCTTCCTCCAGCGATCGCGAAGCGTCGGCCAGTTCCCGTGCGAGCGCCTCGCGGATGGCGCGCCGGGCGTGCTGCTCCAGTTCAAGTTTGCCGGCCGCTACGTTGTCCCCGAGCGCGGCTGCCGAATGCCGCAGGTCGCGCGCGGCGGCCTGCTGTTCCGCAACCGCCTTCTCGCATTGCTGCGCGAGGTGCGCTGCCAGCAGCGCGGCATTGGCCACGAAATCGTCCATCCTCGATCGATCCATCGATCACCCTCCGGGGAGCGGTGCCCTCCTGGGCATGGTTCGACATCTTGCCAGAGGTGCCCGGCGACGTGAACCGCGCGATGGCCGCGAGGGAGGCATGGTTTCCCGGACATCCCGCGGCTTCAAGCCGGACGGCGTGGCGGGGTGATGGTTTTCACGGCTGGAGTGTGAGCGCGTGCGTGTTCATGGGGTTCCCCCGCGCAAGTCGCCACGCACCCGTCCGCAAAACAGCGGGTGTTACAGCAGCAATGATCGCTGCACCGGCGCGAAACTGCGGCGATGCTGCGGGCATGGCCCATGCTCGCGCAGCGCCGCGAGGTGCAGCGGCGAGGGATAGCCCTTGTGGCGGTCGAACCCGTACTGGGGGAATTCGTCGTGCAGTTCGACCATCACCCGATCGCGCGCCACCTTGGCCAGGATCGACGCGGCCATGATCGCCGGGTCGAGTCCGTCGCCGCCGACCAGCGCCTCCGCGCGGCAGGGCAGGTCCTTCGGCAGGCGGTTGCCGTCGATGCGCGCCAGCTGCGCCGCCGGCGACAGTGCGCACAGCGCGCGGCGCATGCCCGCCAGCGTCGCCTGCAGGATGTTGAGCGCGTCGATCTCGTCGCAGGCGACGAACTCGATGCGGTGCGCGATCGCGCGTTCGACGATCAGCGGGTACAGCGCTTCGCGCCGCTTCTCCGTCAGCTTCTTCGAGTCGTTCAGTCCCTCGATCGGGCGCGCCGGATCGAGGATCACCGCGGCGACCACGACCGGCCCCGCGAGCGGGCCGCGGCCGGCCTCGTCGACGCCGGCGACCAGCAGGCTCACCAAGCCTCCCGCACGAGTCCGGCCACCGCGTCCGCGGCCGCCGCCGAGGCGTCGCGGCGCAGTGCGAGGTGCAGGTCGCGGTAGACCGGCTCCAGCGCCGCCATCGCGGCGGGATCGGCGAACCAGGCCAGCACCGCGGCGGCGAGGTTCCCTGGCGTGCATTCGTCCTGCATCAGCTCCGGCGCGATGGTGCTGCCGGCGAGCACGTTGGGCAGCGCATAGCGGTCGACCTTGAGCAGGCCGAGCGTCTTCACGATGCGGTAGGTGCTGGGCGCGATGCGGTAGCCGACCACCATCGGCCGCTTGGCGAGCATGGCTTCGAGCGTCGCCGTGCCCGAGGCGAGCAGCACCACGTCGGCGGCGGTCATCGCCTCGCGCGCCTGGCCGTCGAGGATCCGCAGGTGGGGAACGACGGACGGAGAACCGGAGGGCAGGCGCGCGATGGCGTCGCGGCAGGCGGGCGTGGCAGCGGGAACCACGACCTGCAGGCCGGGCACCTGCGCGGCGACGCGCGCGGCTGCCTCGAGGAACACCGCCCCCAGCCGTTCGATCTCGCCCAGGCGCGAACCCGGCAGCACGGCCAGAACAGGCGCCTCGTCGTCGAGGCCGAGCTCGGCGCGCGCGCGGCGGCGGTCGGGGTTGAGCGGCATTGCATCGGCCATGGGATGGCCGACGAAGCGCGCGTCGACGCCGTGCCTGGCGTAGATCGCCGGCTCCATCGGGAACAGGCACAGCACGCGGTCGGCGCTGCGGCCGATCTTCGCCGCGCGCGCCTCGCGCCAGGCCCAGACGGAGGGGCTGACGTAGTGCACGGTGCGCACGCCGCGGCGCTTGAGCGCGCGCTCGAGGCCGAGGTTGAAGTCGGGGGCATCAATGCCGACGAACACATCCGGCCGCCAGTCGAGCAGGCGCCTGCGCAGCCCGTATCGCAGCGACAGCAGCCGCGGCAGGTGCCGGAGCACCTCGCTCAGGCCCATCACCGCGAGCTCGGAGGCGTCGTGCCAGGTCTCGACCCCGGCCGCGCGCATCGCCGCGCCGCCGACGCCGGCGAACTGCGCATCGGGGAAACGCGCGCGCAGTTGTTCGACCAGCCCGGCGCCGAGCAGGTCGCCGGAGGCTTCGCCGGCGACCAGCCCGACGCGGAGCGTCGGGCTGGTCGAGGGATTCGGGATTCGGGATTCGGGATTCGGGACGGCGCCAGGCGGGCCTGCGGCGATACCATCTTTCGCCTTTCCCAATCCCGAGTCCCGAATCCCGAATCCCGGCCTCATCGCAACAGCGGCCGCTCGCCGCTCCCGATGAAGTCCAGCATCGCGCGCACATCGGCACTGCCGGCGCCGGCGATTTCCTCCAGCTCGGCCTTGGCCTCGTCCAGCTTCGCGTCGCCCATGTACAGCGCACGGTAGGCGCGGCGGATCGCGGTGATGCGTCCGGCGTCGAAGCCGCGCCGCTTCAGGCCCTCGGCGTTGATGCCGCGCGGGCGCGCGTACTTGTCCTGCGCGACCATCAGGAATGGCGGCACGTCGCCGTTGACGAACGCGCCCATGCCGATGAAGGCGTGCGCGCCGATGCGGCAGAACTGGTGCACGCCGGCGAAGCCGCTGAGGATCACGTGGTCGCCGACGGTGACGTGGCCGGCGAGGGAGGCGTTGTTGGAGAACACGCAGTGGTCGCCGACGATGCAGTCGTGCGCGACGTGGGTGTAGGCGAGGAACCAGTTGTCGTGGCCGATGCGGGTGACGCCGCCGCCATCGCCGGTGCCGCGGTTGAGGGTCACGAACTCGCGGACCAGGTTGCGGTCGCCGATCACCAGCTCGACGCGCTCGCCGCGGTACTTCTTGTCCTGCGGCTCGCCGCCGATCGCGGCGTGGCCGAGGATGCGGTTGTCGCGGCCGATGCGGGTCGGCCCGTGCACGCTGCAGTGCGGGCCGATCGAGGTGCCGTCGCCGATCTCGACTTCGGGGCCGATGAAGGTGAATGCACCCACCGACACCCCCTCGCCGATCCGGGCCGCCGGATCGACGACTGCGGCGGGATGGATGCCGGCGGCCGCCATGTCAGGAGCGCACCTCGGCGCAGAGGATCTCCGCGCAGGCGACCTGCTGGCCGTCCACGTGCGCGACCCCGGCGTACAGGGTCATGTTGCGGATCTCGCGCTTGAGCTCGACCTCGAGGTCGAGCCGGTCGCCCGGCACCACCATGTGCGAGAACTTCGCGTTGTCGACCTTGACCAGGTACGACAGCCGGCCGTTGAGCCCGCCGCCGTGGGTCAGCTGGCTCAGTACGCCGCCGGCCTGCGCCAGCGCCTCGATCACCAGCACCCCGGGCATCACCGGCTTCGCCGGGAAGTGGCCCTGGAAGAAGTGCTCGTTGCCGCTCACGTTCTTGTAGCAGAGCACGCGCTTGCCCGGCTCGACCTCGACCACGCGGTCGATCAGCAGGAACGGGAAGCGATGCGGCAACAGCTCGCGGATGCCGTTGATGTCGATCGGTAGCGAAACCGGCTGGTTCATTCTTCTCCCTTCGAAGGCGTTCCCACCCGCCTTGCCAGTGCATCGAGCTGCTTGAAGCGGACCGCGTTCCTGCGCCAGCTTCGGCTGTCCATCAATGGTGTCCCGGAAGAATACTCCCCGGGTTCCCGGATCGAGTGGGTCACGAGGGTCATCGCGGTGACGACCACCCGGTCGCAGATCTCAAGGTGCCCGGCGATGCCCGCCGCGCCGCCGATCATGCAGTATTGCCCGATCGTGGTGCTGCCGGCCACGGCCACGCAGCCGGCCATGGCGGTGTGCGCGCCGATGCGCACGTTGTGGGCGACCTGGATCTGGTTGTCGAGGCGGACGTCGTGCTCGAGGATGGTGTCCTCCAGCGCGCCGCGGTCGATGGTGGTGTTGGCGCCGATCTCGCAGTCGTCGCCGACGCGCACGCCGCCGAGCTGGGGCACCTTGATCCAGTGCGGTTCGCCACTGCCGCCGCGGTCGAGCGCGATGCCGAACCCGTCGGCGCCCAGCACCGCGCCCGGGTGCACCAGCACGCGCTGGCCCAGCGTCACCCGCCTGACCAGCGTGACCCGCGCCACCAGCGTGCTGCCGGCGCCGATCTCGCAGTCCTCGCCGACCACGCAGCCGGGGCCGACGTTGGCGCCCGCGGCGATCCGGCTGCGCGCGCCGATGCTGGCGTGCGGGCCGATGGCTGCCCCCGGCTCGACGTGGGCATCGGGATGCACGACCGCACTGGGATGGACGCCGGCTTCCGGCGCCGCGACCGGCTCGAACAGCGCCGCGATCCGTGCATAGGCGACGTAGGGATCGACGGCCACGAGCGCGTCGCCGTCGTGACCGTCGGCGTCGATGGCACGCATCACCACCAGTCCGGCGCGCGATGCGGCCAGCTGGCCACGGTACTTCGGGTTCGCCAGGAACGACAGTTGGGTCGGGCCGGCGCCGGCAAGCGTGCCGACGCCGTCGATCAGGCGCGTCGCGTCGCCGCGCAGCGCAAGGCCGAAACGATCGGCGAGTTCCCCTGCGGAGACCTGGAAGCCACGGCGCGGCATCGGCCCGGGCGCGTCAGAACGCGCCGCCGAAGGTGAACTGCAGGCGCTCGAGCTCGTCGCCCTCGCGGATCAGCGCGCCGTCCGCATCGCGCAGCGCGTCCTGGCTGCGGAGCGGGTACGCGTAGCTGATCGAGATCGGTCCCACCGGCGCGCGCCACATCAGCGCGATGCCGGCGGAGGCGCGCAACTCGCTGGTCTCGAACGCATCGACGTTGCGGAACACGTTGCCGACGTCGACGAACGCGGATACGCGCGCCGCCGGCGACTTGATCAGCTGCGGGAAGAACATCTCCAGCGAGCCGACGGTCTTGAGCGAGCCGCCGATCGGCTGCAGGTAGCTGCTGTTGTAGGCGGATTCGCGCGGGCCGAGCGTGTTGTCGCGGAAGCCGCGCACCGAGCGCGCGCCGCCGGCGTAGAAGTTCTCGAAGAACGGCAGGCCGCTCGCGACCAGGGTCTTGTCATAGACGGTGCCCTCGGCGCAGCCGTCGCTGCCGGGGACGTCGGTTGCGTCCGGCGCGGTGCTGCCGGGCGGCGGCAGCGGCTGGCCGCCGAGTGAACGGCAGAACATGCGGTAGGTGTCGTCACCGTAGCTGTCGCCGTAGCCGATCTCGAAGCGGGTGTTCAGGATCAATGCGCGGCTGATCGGCCAATACTTGGAGAACTCGTAGTTGACCTTGTAGTACTCGACGGTCGAGCCGGGCAGGGCGGTTTCCAGCGACACGCGCTGCAGCGTGCCGCGCGTGGGCTGCAGGTAGTCGTTGCGCGAATCGCGCGCCCATGCAAACTCGGAGCGCCATGCGTGGAAGGTGCGCGAGCCGATCGCGTCGATGTAGTCGACGATCGATTCCGGCGACGAGCCGCGCCAGGCGAAGATCTGGTTGCGGTCGATGCCGAACATCGCCGAGATCGTGTCCGACTCGGTGATCGGCAGGCCGAGGATCATCTGCATCGCGGCGTTGGTGGAGGAGTACTGCGCGGTGTTGAACTCGGAGTTGTCGAACTCGCGCCACCACAGGTTGTAGCCGAGCGACAGGCCTTCGTCGGTGAAGTAGGGGTTCAGGAACGAGAACGAATAGCGCTGCAGGTAGACGTTGCGCTGCGCCTCGACAGACACGCGGTTGCCGCTGCCGAGGAAGTTGTTCTGCGACAGCTGGACCGACGTGGTCAGGCCGGCGAGCTGCGAATAGCCTAGGCCGAACACGAAGCTGCCCGAGGTGGTCTCGGTCACGCTGAAGACGACATCGACCTCGTCGTTGCTGCCCGGCACCGGCTGGGTCTCGACGTTGACGCTGCCCGACTCGAAGTAGCCCAGCCGCTGCAGGCGCACCTTGGAGCGGTCCACCGCGGCCTGCGAATACCACGCGCCCTCGAACTGGCGCATCTCGCGGCGCATCACCTCGTCGGAGGTGCGGGTGTTGCCCCTGAACACGATCCGGCGCACGTTCACGCGCGGACCGGGCACGACCTGCAGCTTGATGCCGACGGTGCGGTCCTCGCGGTTCACGTCCGGGATCGGGTTGACCTGGGCGAAGGCGTAGCCGATGTTGCCCAGCGTCGCGGTGATCGCGTCCGAGGTCACTTCGAGCAGTGCGCGCGAGAAGACCTGTCCTTCCCTCACCAGCACCAGCCGCTCGACGTCTTCCTTCGGCAGCACCGTGTCGCCGGTGACCTCGACCGACGAGATCCTGTAGACCTCGCCCTCGGTCATGCCGGCGGAGAGGTACATGTCGCGCTTGTCGGGGCTGATCGAGACCTGGGTGCTGTCGATGCTGAAGTCGACGTAGCCGCGGTCGAGGTAGTAGTTGTGCAGCTTCTCCAGGTCGCCCGACAGCTTCTCCTTCGAGTACTGGTCGTCGCGGCGGTACCAGCTGAGCCAGTTGCTCTCGCGCGACTCCCAGCTGTCGGTCAGGTCTTCCTGCTCGAAGGTCTCGTTGCCGATCAGGTTGACGTGGCGGATCTTGGCCGCCTTGCCTTCCTTGACGTCGATGGTGACGTCGACGCGGTTGCGGTCCAGCGGCGAGACGGTGGGGTTGATCTGGACGTTGTACTTGCCGCGGTTGTTGTACTGGCGGGTCAGTTCCTGGGTGACGCGGTCGAGCGCGAGGCGGTCGAAGGTCTCGCCCTCGGACAGGCCGATGTCGGCCAGGCCCTTGGTCAGGTCCTCGGTCTTGATGTCCTTGTTGCCGGTCAGCGTCAGCTTGTTGATCGCCGGGCGCTCGCGGACCGTGACCACGAGGATGTCGCCCTGGCGGCCGACCTGGATGTCCTCGAAGAAGCCGGTGCGGTACAGCGCGCGGACCGCCTCGCCGATGCGGGTCTGGTTGATGGTGTCGCCGCGCTCGATCGGCAGGTAGGTGAACACCGTGCCGGCGCCGATGCGCTGCAGGCCGTCGATGCGGATGTCGCTGACGGTGAAACTGCCTGCGCCCGGGACGAACTGCGGCGCGGCGGCGGGTTGCGGCACCGCGAACGCGGCCTGCGGATCGACCTGCTGGCCCCAGGCGGGTGCGATGGCGGTCGCGAGGGCGAGTGCGAGCAGGCGGCGGGCAGGGGTACGCGTCATCGATCGGTCCGGATTGGGGAAGAGCTCCATTGCTGGCGCAATGGCGGTCGGAAGGCAGGGCATCAGCGCACCAGCTGCAGGATGTCGTTGTAGAACGCCAGGCCCATCAAGCTAGCCAACAGCACCAGGCCCACATACTGCCCGGCGGCCATCGCACGTTCGCTTAACGGACTGCCTTTGACCAACTCGATAAGGTAATACAACAGGTGTCCCCCGTCCAAGAGCGGGATCGGCAGCAGATTGAGGATCGCGATGCTCAGCGACAGCAGGGCGAGGATGGTCAGGTACCAGGCCACGCCCTGGCTGGCGTAGGCATTGGTGGCGCGGGCGATGGTCAGCGGGCCGGCGACGGTGTTCTCCAGCGCCAGCCGGCCGGCGAAGGCGCGCTGGATCATGCCGAAGAGCTGGCCGGTGAGGTGGCCGACCTCGCGGGCCGCGGCCGGGACCGCCGCGACCGGGCCGTAGCGCTGCAGGGCGTCCTTGGGCGGCAGTTCGATGCTGCCCGGGGCCTCGATGCCCAGCACCCAGCGCCGCTGGCCCTGCGCATCGACGGTTTCGCGCGGCTGCAGCGGGAAGGCGAGCCGCTCGCCGTCGCGGGTGACTTCCACCATCGCATCGCCGCCGCGTTCGCCCAGCGCCTGCACCAGCGGGCCGATGTCCGTGAAGCGCTCGACCCGGTGGCCGTCGATCGCGGTGATCCGGTCGCCCTCGGCCAGCGTGCCCCAGGCCGCGCCGTCGGGCACGACCCGCCCGACGTCCGCGGGAATCGTGAAATGACGGGGTACCAGGCCGATGCTGCGGATGACCTGGCGCTGGTCGAAGTCCTCCGGCAGGGCCGACAGGCGCAGGTCCAGCCGGCGCTCGTTGCCCTGTGCGTCGGCCACCTGCAGCGGCACGTCGGCGCGGTCGAGCGCGGCCGGCAGCAGCGCCATCTGCAGTTCCATCCAGGTCGGCGTCGCACGGTCGCCGACCGCAAGCACCTCGTCGCCCGCGCGCAGGCCGGAGTCGGCGGCGATGCCGGTGGCCGGGCCGAGCACCGGGGCGTAGTCCGGTCGGCCGATCACGAACATCGCCCACAGCAGCGCGAAGCACAGCAGCAGGTTCGCGCCCGGGCCGGCGGCGACGATGGCGATGCGCTTCCACACGTTCTGGCGGTTGAAGGCCTGCGGCAGCTCGGTGGCGGGCACGTCGGCCTCGCGCTCGTCGAGCATCTTCACATAGCCGCCGAGAGGGATCGCGGCGATGCGGTATTCGGTACCGTCCTTGGCGAAGCGCTTCCACAGCGCACCGCCGAAGCCGATCGAGAAACGCAGCACCCGCACGCCGCAGCGGCGCGCGACCCAGAAATGGCCGAACTCGTGGATGGTGACGAGGATGCCGAGGCTGACGATCAGCCACCAGGCGGAGCCGAGGAACTCAGTCATGGCAGCGGCTCACTGGATGGCACCCGTGGAGATGGCGTGTTCAGCATGGCACCGCGCGCGGGCGTCGGCCTCGCCGAGCGCCGCCAGCGACTGCGCCGGTTCGACTTCGAGCGCCGCGAGGGTGTCTTCCACCAGCGCGGCAATGGACAGGAAACCGATCCGGCCCTGAAGAAAGGCTGAAACCGCGGTTTCGTTGGCCGCGTTCAGCATCGCCGGCGCGGTGCCGCCGGCCCGCAGCGCCTCGCGGGCCAGGCGCAGGCAGGGGAAGGTGTCGAGGTCCGGCGGCTCGAAATCGAGCCGGCCGTGGGCGGCGAGGTCCAGCGCGCCGACGCCCGAGGGGATGCGCTGCGGCCAGCCCAGCCCTACCGCCAGCGAGGTGCGCATGTCCGGGAGGCCGAGCTGGGCCAGGGTGGAGCCGTCGACGAACTCGACCAGAGAGTGCACCAGGCTCTGCGGGTGCACCAGCACGTCCAGGCGCGCGTCCGGCAGGCCGAACAGGTGGTGGGCCTCGATCAGCTCCAGGCCCTTGTTCATCAGCGTCGCCGAATCGACCGAGATCTTCGGCCCCATCGACCATTTCGGATGCGCCACCGCCTCGGCCGGGGTGACGCCGGCCAGCTGCGCACGGCTGCGGCCGCGGAACGGGCCGCCGGAGGCGGTCAGGGTGATGCGGCGCACGTCGCTGCCGGCGCCGCGCCCGTGCAGGCACTGGAAGATCGCGTTGTGCTCGCTGTCGATCGGCACGATCGTGGCGCCGGCCTCGCGCGCGGCGTGGATCAGCAGTTCGCCGGCCAGCACCAGCGATTCCTTGTTCGCCAGCAGCAGCCGCTTGCCGGCGCGCGCGGCCGCCAGGGTGGAATCGAGCCCGGCCGCGCCGACGATGGCCGCGACCACGGTGTCGCAGGCCTCGCCCGCGACCAGCGCGCACAGCGCCTCCGGCCCCGCATGCGCCTGCGTGGCGAGCCCGGCGCTGCGCAGGCCGGACTGCAGGCGCGGCAGGCCGGCGATATCGCCGATCACCGCGTGGTCGGGCTGGTGCGTCGCGCACAGCGCCAGCAGCGCCTCGACGTTGCCGCCCGCGGCCAGCACGCTGGCGCGCAGCGCGTCGGGATGGCGGGCGATGACGTCGAGCGCCGAGGTGCCGATCGAGCCGGTGGCGCCGAGGACTGCAATGCGCCGCATCAGAACCCCAGCCAGATCTTCGCGACGGCGAACACGGGCAGGGCGGCGAGCACGCTGTCGAGCCGGTCGAGCACGCCGCCGTGGCCCGGGATCAGCGTGCCCGAGTCCTTGGCGCCGACGTGGCGCTTGAGCAGGCTCTCGAACAGGTCGCCGACCACCGAGGCCAGCACCGTCGCCAGCGCCGCCAGCGCCACCAGCGGCAGCTGCGCGACGGACGCGCCCGCCAGCGGCGCCATCGCCAGCGCCACCGCCACGCCCAGCGCGATGCCGCCCAGCAGGCCCTCGATGGTCTTGTTGGGGCTGATCCGCGGCGCCATTTTCCGGCCCCCGAACCACCTGCCGCCGAAGTGGCGGCCGGCGAAGTAGGCGCCGGTGTCGGTCGCCCACACGATCATCAGCGCGGTCAGCAGCCAGACGTGGCCCTGCGCCACCAGCGGCAAGGCGGTGGGCGCGGGGTCGCCGGCGTGGAGCACCGCCAGCGCGCACCAGGCCGGCACCACCGCCAGCGTGCCCGCGGCGAGCTTGAACACGCGCGCGTGGGTGTCGTGGTCGGAGGCGAAGTCGTAGCGGCGCAGCCACAGCACCGCCAGCAGCCACCAGATCACGCCGATCATGGCGACCAGCTTGAACAGCACCAGCGAGCCGCCGCTGCCCGTGGGCGAGGCCCAGACCAGCGCCGCCATCAGCAGCAGGTTGGCCAGCAGCAGCAGGGTGCGCTGCAGGGTGTCGTCGATCTCCGACAGCCGGAACCACTCCCACAGCGCGGCGAGGAACACGATCGCCGCCAGCGCGACCAGCCAGGGCGTCGGCAGCAGCAGCACGCCGGCGATCGCCGCCGGCGCCATCAGCAGCGCGGCGAGCACGCGGGTGCGGGTCGGGGACTTGCTCAAGGCGGGGGGCTCCCGTTGGCGGTGGAGGGAGCGCGGACCTGTTCGCCGGTCAGGCCGAAGCGCCGCTCGCGCGCGCCGAAGGCACGGATCGCCTCGTGCAGCGTCGCCGCGTCGAGTTCGGGCCACAGGGTCTCGGTGAACCAGAGTTCGGTATAGGCCAGCTGCCACAGCAGGAAATTGCTGATCCGGTAGTCGCCGCCGGTGCGGATGAACAGGTCCGGCACCGGCAGGTCGGCCAGCGCGACGCGCGCGCCGACCGCGGCTTCGTCGATCAGCTCCGGGCGCAGCCGGCCGGCGGCCACGTCCTCGGCCAGCGAGCGGGCGGCCGCCGCGATGTCCTGGCGGCCGCCGTAGCTGGCGGCGATCGACAGCGCCAGGCGCGCGTTGCCGGCGGTCAGCGCCTCGGCCGCCTGCATGCGCGCGCGGATGTCGGCCGGGAAGCGCCCGCGTTCGCCGATGAAGCGCACCCGCACGCCGCGGCGGTGCAGTTCCTCGACCTCGCGGTCGAGCGCGGCCAGGAACAGCTTCATCAGCGCGCCGACCTCGTCCTCGGGCCGGCCCCAGTTCTCGCTGGAAAAGGCAAACAGCGTCAGCGCCTCGATGCCCTGTTCGAGGCAGAAATCGATGCAGACGTTCACCGCGCGCGCGCCGGCGCGATGGCCGATGGCGCGCGGGCGGCGGCGGCGGGCGGCCCAGCGGCCGTTGCCGTCCATGATGATGGCAACGTGCCGGGGCACGTTGCCGGGATTGGGGATTGGGGATTGGGGATTCGGAACAGCGGAATCCCGCGTATCGGCAGCATCAGTCAATGGCATGGCCTCTCTCGCGCTTTGGCTTGTGGCCAATCCCGAATCCCAAATCCCCAATCCCGGCTCTCGTCAGACCGTCATCAGTTCCTGTTCCTTGCCCTTGACCACCTCGTCGACGTCCTTGATCGCCTTGTCGGTGATCTTCTGGATTTCGTCCTCGGCGCGGCGCTCGTCGTCCTCGGAGATTTCCTTCTCCTTCTGCAGTTCCTTGACCTGCTGGATCGCGTCGCGGCGGATGTTGCGGATCGCGACCTTGGCGTCCTCGCCTTCGCCGTGCACCACCTTGGACAGCTCCCTGCGGCGCTCCTCGGTCAGCGCCGGCAGGTTCAGGCGGATCGTGGTGCCGGCGGTGTTCGGGGTCAGGCCGAGGTCGGAGGCGAGGATCGCCTTCTCGACCGCGCCCACGATCTGCTTCTCCCAGGGCGTGATCGTGAGGGTCCGCGCGTCGCTGACCGCGACGCTGGCCACCTGGCTCAGCGGCATGTCCGAGCCGTAGTAGTTCACCTTGAGGCCCTCGACCAGGGCCGTCGACGCGCGCCCGGTCCGGATCTTCACCAGCGTGTGCCGCAGCGCATCGACGCTCTTGGCCATGCGTGTCTGGGCGTCTTTCTTGATCTCGTTGAGCATCGCCGGCTCCGGATTCCTTTGGGCTTAGCCGTCGGATTATAGGCGGTGCGGCGATTGCGGGCCCTGGCCACCGGGTGGCCCGCCCCTGGTCCGGCGCCGCGCACCGGGCGTTCGGGTGGCCTGCGCGGCGATGCCGCGCAAGCGGGCCGCCTTCACCTCTGCGGCGGGGGCGGGGGAGTCGGAAGCCGCTGCGTTCAGCTCCCTCCCGGCCTGCAGGGGAGGGTTTGGGGCAACCAACCGGCCACCGCTGCACCACCTCCTCTTATGCGCCGCGCCTCAGCCGCGCCCGCGCACCAGCGTACCGATCGGCTCGCCGCGGAGGATGCGCAGCAGCACGCCCGGCTGGCTCATGTCGAAGATCCGCAGCGGCAGGTCGCTGTCGCGGCACAGCGCGAACGCGGCGGTGTCCATCACCTGCAGGTCGCGCGAGATCACCTCGTCGTAGCTCAGGCTGTCGAAGCGCACCGCGTCCGGGTGCTTCTTCGGGTCCTTGTCGTAGACGCCGTCGACCTTGGTCGCCTTGAGCAGCAGGTCGGCGCCGATTTCGATCGCGCGCAGCGCCGCGCCCGAATCGGTGGTGAAGAAGGGGTTGCCCGTGCCGGCGGCGAAGATCGCGATCCGTCCCTTCTCCAGGTGGCGGATCGCACGCCGGCGGATGTAGTCCTCGCAGACGTCGTTGATCTTGATCGCGCTCATCACCCGCGCACGGGCGCCGAGCTTCTCCAGTGCGTCCTGCATCGCCAGCGCGTTGATGACCGTGGCCAGCATGCCCATCTGGTCGCCGGTCACCCGGTCCATGCCGCCGGCCGCCAGCCCCGCGCCGCGGAAGATGTTGCCGCCGCCGACCACCACCCCGACCTCGGCGCCGGCCTGCTGCGCCTCGATCACCTCGCGTGCCAGCCGGCCGATGACCTTCGGGTCGATCCCGTAGTCCTCGTCGCCCATCAGCGCTTCGCCGGAGAGTTTCAGCAGGATGCGGCGGTAGGCGAGGGGGGCGGTCATGGGCTCTGGATCCGGCGAGAATGTGTGCAATCTTAGCCGAGTCGGGCTCGTTCGCGCCGTGGCGAGCGACGGCGCGGCGATGGCCATGGAGGGGACGGCATGACGGCTGGAAGAACCGTGGGAACCACCGTTGGCGTGATGCTCGCGTGTGCCTTGGTGGCGATCTTCCACTGGCCGCTGGGCATCGGTTTCCACAGGTTGTTCTGTCCGACGGACGTCATCGATTTCGACATGGCCGACCGCGACGGCGACGGCAAGGTGTCCTACGGCGAAGCCAGGTACGTCTGCGACTTCGTCGTCGCGCCCGACCCGCTGTTCGCGGGTTGCGACAGCTACTCGGCTGTCGCCGACGGTGCGCAACTCATGACCGTCTGCCGGGGGCAGCCGGTGGATCCGGTCGAACTGGACCGCCAGCGGAGAGCCTCCACGGAAATGGCGCGGAGGCACGAAACGGCGAGGCGTCTTCTTGACGCGGCGATCCCGAACCTGCGCCTGGAGCGCATCTACTATCTTTCCGGGCAGGGAGGCACGCAAATACCGACATTCAACGGCTATCCGATCGCATCGGAGGCGGTTCCGTCGCCGGGCATGGGCAAATCAATCCGGTCCGACCTGCGCAGGATCGTCAGGCAATCTCCGGACTCGGCGGCCGCATGCTTCTTCCCGCACCATGGCCTGCGCTTCGCGGACATCGCCAGCGGCGAGCGATACGACGTGCTGGTGTGCTTCGATTGCGGCAACTATCGCGTGATTGCGCCGGGCGAGGCCGGTTCGTTCGGCGATGCTTTCCGTGGCGTCGACGAAGGCGCCTGGGACGCCTTGTTCCGCGCCTCGGGCATCGCCAGGGAATGATTGCAGGCCGCAAACGAAGAACCCGCGGTTTCCCGCGGGTTCCCCGTGAAGCCAGGTGCGGATCGCTTACGCGAGTCCGGCCTGCTTCATCACCTCGGCCGCGTAGTCCTCGACCACCTTCTCGATGCCCTCGCCGACGGCCAGGCGCTGGAAGCCGACGACTTCGGCGCCGGCTGCCTTGAGCACGGCCTCGACGGACTTGTCGGTGTCGAGCACGTAGGGCTGGCCGTAGAGGCTGACCTCGTTGACGATCTTGGCGATCTTGCCGCCGATGATCTTCTCGAGGATCTCGGCCGGCTTGCCGCGGTCCTTGTCGGACATCTTCGCCAGTTCGATCTCCTTTTCCTTGGCGATGAAGTCGGCCGGGACGTCGGACTGCTTGTTGTGCGGCGGGTTCATCGCCGCGACGTGCATCGCCAGGCCGCGGGCGAGGTCGGCGTCGCCGCCCTTGACCTCGACCAGCACGCCGATCTTGCCGCCGTGCACGTAGGCGGCGACGTTGTTGTCGCCGTCGGTGCGGGCGAGGCGGCGCACCTGCACGTTCTCGCCGACCTTGGCGATGACGGCGGCGCGGGCTTCCTCGACGGTTTCGCCGGAGGGCAGCTTCGCGGACTTCAGCGCCTCGACGTCGGCGGCGCCGAGCGCGGCGGTGGCGACGGCCTCGGTGAAGCCGACGAAGTTCTCGTCCTTGGCGACGAAGTCGGTCTCGGAGTTGATCTCCACCAGCACGGCCTTGCCGCCGTCCTGGGCCGCGGCGATGCGGCCTTCGGCGGCGACGCGGCTGGCCTTCTTGTCGGCCTTGGCCAGGCCGGACTTGCGCAGGGCCTCGGCGGCGGCGTCGATGTCGCCGGAGCTCTCGGTGAGCGCCTTCTTGCACTCCATCATGCCGGCGCCGGTGCGCTCGCGCAGTTCCTTGACCAGGGATGCGGTGATTTCCATCGGGGACCTCGGATTCGAAAAAATGGCGGGCGGGCAGGGCCCACCGCGGGATTCGGTACGGCTGAAATGGGGCTGTCGGCCCGGGATCGCAACCGCGGCAGGGTGCCGCGGCTGCATTGCGGCGCGATTACTCGGCCGCCGGCGCCTCGTCGGCCTTGGCGGCGGCTTCGGCATTGTCCGCGGCGGCAGCCACCTCGGCATTGGCCGGGGCAGCCTTCCCCTCGGCCTTGCCCGGGGCCGGCTTCGGCGCGCGGCGCGCGGGCTTGGCCTCGCCCTCCACGAACTCTTCCTCGCGCACGTTGGCGGCGTTCGGCGCGGCGGCCTTGCCTTCCAGCACGGCGTCGGCGGCGGCGCGGGCGTACAGCTGCACGGCGCGGATGGCGTCGTCGTTGCCGGGGATGGCGTAGTCGACCAGGGCCGGGTCGTAGTTGGTGTCGACCACCGCGACCACCGGGATGCCGAGCTTCTTGGCTTCCTTGACCGCGATGTCCTCGTGGCCGATGTCGATCACGAACAGCGCGTCGGGCAGGCGGTTGAGGTCCTTCAGGCCGCCGAGCGAGGCTTCCAGCTTGTCGCGCTCGCGGCGCAGGCCCAGCACCTCATGCTTGACCAGCTTCTCGAAGGTGCCGTCGGTTTCGGCCGCTTCCAGCTCCTTCAGGCGCGACACCGACTGCTTGACCGTGCGGAAGTTGGTCAGCGTGCCGCCCAGCCAGCGCTGGGTCATGTAGGGCTGGCCGCAGCGCTCGGCCTCTTCCTTCACCGACTCGCGCGCGCTGCGCTTGGTGCCGACGAACAGGATGATGCCGCGCTTCTGGGCGATGCCCGAGATGAAGTTCATCGCGTCGTTGAACAGCGGAACCGTCTTCTCGAGGTTGATGATGTGGATCTTGCCGCGGGCGCCGAAGATGTACGGGGCCATCTTCGGGTTCCAGTAGCGCGTCTGGTGGCCGAAATGCACGCCGGCTTCCAGCATCTGGCGCATGGTGATCTGGGGCATTGCTTGTGACTCCTGAAATGGAACCTGCCGCCACGGCATCGGTAATGGGCGGTGCGGCCTGCGGGGCAGGGCGCGTGGTTCCGGGGTTGGGCCTCCCCGCTGCCTCCGTGGCCAGATCCCTGGTCCTGGCGGACTTCGGGACACCCCGGCACGGGCGTTTGCAGCAGGTGTGTATTCGCCGGTGACGCCCGGCGTGGGCGGCTTGCCTGCACGAGCGACCAGGCAAGCCGCGCATTCTAGCCTGCAACACGTCCCGGGGGAAACAGGGGCCGGAGTAGCAGTCCGGGTGTCCGTTGCGATGCCCCAAGGGGCTCGGCAACGGGAAGGGCCTGCGTCACAACCCGGCGCAGATCGTCAGGTGCCGCGATCACCACCTTGAACACTGCTGCAATTTGTCAACTATTCGTTAAGCAACCTGACTGGTGATGGGTTATTTTATGTATAAATACAATAAAAATCATATAGTTACTTGTTTTTCACCTACTTGGCACGCCGTTTGCGTTATCCCTTCCCACGGCTGTCGCGGGGACGAATCCACGATCGGCATCCGATTCTTCCCATCCATACATGCCACTACCGAGGAACCTTCCGATGCGTGCCCAATTCGCCACCGCCCTTGCCCTTGCCGCCGCTGCCTTCGTGGGGACGGCCAATGCCGGCCCGTCGCCGCAGACCGGCAACTTCAACGTCACTGCCAATGTCGCCGGCAGCTGCGTGATCACGGCCACGCCGACGCTGGCGTTCGGTACCTATGATCCGACCGACGTCAACAACGCCACGGCGCTCGATGGACAGAGTTCGATCAGCGTGCGCTGCACGCGCGGCACGGTGGCGACCGTGGCGCTCGGCCAAGGCAACAATGCCGCCACCGGCTCCACCTGCGTGGCGCCGCTGCGGCAGATGGCGTCGGGTGCCGAACGCCTGCGCTACGACATCTACCAGACCGCGGCGCGTACCACCGTGTGGGGATGCCAGACCGGCGCCGGCGCCAACACGCAGGGATTCACCTCGATCTCGTCGCTCACCCCCACGGTCCTGCAGACCTTCGGGCGCATTCCTGCCGGGCAGGACGTGCCGACGGGCAGCTTCAGCGACACCGTCCAGGTGACCGTCACGTTCTGACGCAAGCAGCGGCGGACATGTTCCGCCGCCAGTCCGCGGGCGGCCGGATGATCGATTCCGGCCGCTCCGCCCGCTTTCCGGTGCGCGGTTCAAGGCGGCCGACGGCCGGAGCGCAATGCCGGCGCCCGCTGGTTCCTGTCCCTCTCCAGGGAGTCCATCCATGGCCTTCATTCGCCTGATCGGCGCATTCCGCCTGGTGCAGCAGCAGCCGGGCGTGCGTCATCGCCCGGGCGCCGCCGCGTTCATCGCTGCCGCGATGCTGCTGTCCGCATCCGTTGGCGTGCAGGCTGCGCAGTTCACGCTCAATCCCACGCGCGTCCACCTGGACCGTGCCCACGCCAGCGAGACCTTGACGCTGGGCAACGCCGAAGACCGGGAGATCAGCTTCGAGGTCGAGGTCAAGCGCTGGCGCCAGCAGGACGACGGAAGTTGGCAGCTGACGCCGGACGACAGCCTCGTCGTCCACCCCCTGGTCGTCACGGTGCCGGCCGGTGGCAAGGCGCGGTTCCGGGTGGGGACGCTGGCGGCGAGCGTTGTCGAAGAAGAGGCCTTCCGGGTGGAACTGCTGCAGTTGCCCGATCCGCGGCCCGGCCCCGGCGCCTCGGTGGAATTGCTGACGAAGATGAGCATTCCGGTCTTCGTGCAGCCTGTCGGCGGGGCGCCGCGCGTCGAGCTGCGTCATCCGCGGGTGGAGGCCGGCGCGGTCCGCGTCGACCTGTTCAACGCGGGCACCGGTTATGTCGCGCCGCAGGACAGCCGCCTGCGGCTGTTCGATGCCGCGGGTCGCCTGCTGAGGGAAGAATCGCTGGCCACGGGCTACGTGCTGGCCGGCGCTGCGCTGCCATTGTCGCGGCCGCTGGCCGGCGGCGAATGCGCGCGGATCGGGCGCATCGAACTGGTCCTGTCGGAGCCCGCGCAGGATGCATCGGTCGCAGTCCCTGCTGATGCGGGGCGATGCGTCGACTGAAGCTCCTCGCGGCCGCGCTGGCGCTCGCGTTGTCCGTTCCCGCGGCCGTGGCCGCGACCGGAGGCGACGACGAGATCCTGCTGCTCGACCTGTGCCTCAACGATCGCTGCTCCGGCGTGGCCGTGGTGGCGGTGCGCGGCGAGCGGGTCCTGATCGACCGCGAGGCGCTGCTGGCGGCGGGCCTGGATCCGACCGGACTGCGCGCCGAACGTCTGGGTGGCCGCGACCTGGTCGATCCTGTCGATCTGGCGGCGGGCATCGTGGTCCAGCTCGATCGCGGACAGCTGCGCGTGGACCTGCGCCAGGACGCCGCCGACATGGCTCGGCAGCGGGTTGACCTGCGGCAACGGCCGCGGATCGAACCGGTCGGGCTGCCGTGGAGTGCGTTCGCCAACTATGCCGCCGGCTTCGGTGATCGCGGCGGTTTCGGTGATGCGCGGCGGGACGGGTCGCCGGGACTGGAAAGCCTGTTCGTGGATGCGGCGATCGGCCGCGGGCACGTCGCGCTGCGCAGCACTGCGTTCTGGGGCGAGGGCGGCGGCTGGCGGCGCGGCTTGACGCGGCTGGAAATCGACCAGACGCAACGCCTCCGGCGCTGGACCGTTGGCGACCAGTTCGCGCTCGCGCGCGATCCGCTGGGCGGCGGCGCGCTGCTGGGTGGCGTCGGCGTCGAGCGCGCATTCGACCAGGATCCTTATCTGGTCACCTTCCCGCAGCCGTTCCACACCGGCATGCTGCAGGCGCCGGGTACGGTCGAGGTTTATGCGAACGGCGCACTGATCGCGCGACGCGACCTGAACGCAGGTCCGTTCACGCTGGACAACCTCGGCGTCCCGCCCGGCCGCAGCGACCTGCGGATCGTCGTGCGCGATCCGTTCGGCAACCGCAGCGAACTGGCCTCGACCTATTTCTACGGCACCAGTTCGCTGCTCGCGCCGGGCCTGTCGGACTACGCATTCCGCCTGGGCCGGATCCGGCAGGACGCCGGGTTCGGCGACGCGCGCTACGGCGACGGAACCGCGCTGCAGGCCTGGTATCGCTACGGCGTGGGGCCGGCGCTGACGGTCGGGGGACGCATCGAGGGGGATGCCGGGCTGCGCAACGCCGGCATCGAGGTCGCGTTCAAGCTGCCGCTGGGCGAGGTTGGTGCCAGCGTCGGTGCCGGCGACGACCGCGATGCGGGCCGAGGCAACGCCGGCTCGCTCACCTACACCTACGGTGGTCCGCGGTTCGGCTTCGGTTTCGGCGCGCGTCGGTTCGACGGCGCGTACCGCAGGCTCGGCGATGCGGACAACGTATTCCTGTTCGGCGGCCGCGTGCGCGAAGACGATTTCGCGTCCATTTCGCTGGCGCCGTTCGAGCGACTGTCGCTGCAGCTCAACTACGCGCGCCAGCGCCGCGAGGACTGGCCGCGTGAGCGCAGCATCGGCCTGGCGGCGACGTGGCGGTTGTCCAGGCGTGCGCAGATGCTGCTGAGCGTGCAGCAGCGGCGAGACGGCATGCTGGACGAACCAGATACCGCGGGTGTGCTCAGCTTCACCTATGCCTTCGACCGCAGCAGCGTCGGTGCGGACATCCGCCACGATGCCGGTGGGACCGGCTACGGGATCAACGCGCGCCGTTCGCGCCAGCAGGATCTCGACTGGGGCTACGACCTCGACCTTCAGCACTCTTTGGACTACGACAGCGGCCGCACGCAGCTGGAATACCAGGGGGCGCACGGCCGCTACGCGTTGCAGGCCGAGCGCTTCGGCGGCGACAGCAGCATGGGTCTGCTGGTCAGCGGTGCGCTGGTCGGGATCGGCGGGCGCGTTTACGCGACGCCGCCGCTCGAATCGGGCTTCGCGCTGGTGCGGGTGCGCGGGGTGGCGGGCGTGCCGGTCCTGCGCGAAAACGTCGAAGCCGGCCGCACCGATGGTGCCGGCGACCTGCTGGTGCGTGGGCTGGTGCCATATTCGGCGAACCGGATCGCGGTCGATGGCGCCGGCGTGCCGATGCAGTACGACATCGTGGCCGGCCAGCGCGAGATCACCGTGCCGCGCAACACCGGCGCGGTCGTCGACCTGGACGTCCGCGCGCTGCGCGCGGTGACCGGCCACGTGCGGCTGCCGGCCGGCGAGGTGCCGCCGACCACGTTCGGCATCCTGCGCCTGGGCGGGGACGAGGGTGGCGTGTTCGAGACGCCGCTGGGGGGCAGTGGTCGCTATTATTTCGAGGACCTGCCGCCGGGCCGCTACCGGGCCGAGGTGGAACGTGCCGGTGTGATCATCGCGCGCTGCGTCCTCGACGTGCCCGGGGCGCGCGAGGCCGGCATCGTCCGGCTCGGTGACCTGGTCTGTGGTCCGGGCGGGGCCGAAGGAGAGCAGCAGTGACGAAACCGATGGCCGTCAATGCGCGGCCGCGATCCGGCGCTTCGCCGCAATCGCGTGTCCGCGCCCGCACCCGAACGTGTCGGCTTGCCTTGTTTGCCATGGCCCTGGCCGCGGGCGCCGCACAGGCCGGGGACTGCACCATCAGCACCAGCGGGCTGTCTTTCGGTACCTACGATCCACTCGTGGTGTCTCCGGTGGACGCCAACGGCAGCGTGCAGGTGAACTGTTCGCCCGGTCTCGGGGAAATCTTGTTCGGGGTCAACGTCACGATCTCGCTCGGCACCGGTGGTTCCGGGACGTATGCCTCACGAACCATGCAACTAAGCACGACATCGACGCTGTCCTACAACCTCTACACCACCGCGGCGCGCACCACGGTCTGGGGCAATGGCACCGGGGGCACGCAGACCGTGGGCGGTGCGGTCGGGGGGCTGCTCAGCGGCCAGCCTTCGCCGCGCAGCTTTCCGGTCTACGGGCGTATTCCGGGCAACCAGGATGCCGCCGCAGGCCTGCACGGCGACACGGTCATCGTCACGGTGACCTTCTAGCGCCACGGCAGCGGCGCCCGCGGGCGGCGGCGCGGGCGCGGATCGGCGATAATGGCCGCATGAGCGTAACCGTCAAGACCCCCGAAGAGATCGAGAAGATGCGCGTGGCCGGCCGCCTGGCGGCCGAGGTGCTGCAGGTCGTCGCCGGGCACGTGAAGCCCGGCGTCAGCACCGAGGAGCTCGACCGCATCTGCCACGACCACATCGTGAACGTGCAGAAGGCGACCCCGGCCAACCTCGGCTACAAGGGCTATCCCAAGACCACCTGCATCTCGGCCAACAACGTCATCTGCCACGGCATCCCGAACGAGGCGAAGGTGTTGAAGGACGGGGACATCATCAATATCGACGTCACCGTCATCAAGGACGGCTGGCACGGCGACACCAGCCGCATGTACTACGTCGGCGCGCCGTCCGTGATGGCGAAACGGTTGGTCGAGGTGACCCGCGAGGCGCTGTTCCGCGGCATCCGCACGGTGCGGCCGGGGGCGACCCTGGGCGACGTCGGCCATGCCATCCAGCAGTACGCCGAAGGGCAACGCTTCAGCGTGGTGCGCGAGTACTGCGGCCACGGCATCGGCAGGGTCTACCACGAGGATCCGCAGGTGCTGCACTACGGGCGGCCCGGCGAGGGGCTGGTGTTCAAGCCCGGCATGACCTTCACGATCGAGCCGATGATCAACGAGGGCACGCGCTTCACCAGGCTGCTGCCGGACGGCTGGACCGTGGTCACCAAGGACCGCAAGCTGTCGGCGCAGTGGGAGCACACCGTCGTGGTGACGGACGACGGGGTCGAGATCCTGACCCGGTTGCCCGGCGACGACAACGACCTCTGACGATGGCGGCCGTCGGCGACGACGCACTCCCCGACGGCGCCGGCGAGGACGCCGCCTGGGCGGCCACCGCCGCCGAAACCCTGCGCGGCCAGGACGCGAGCTTCGCCCAGCGCTTCGACGCCGACGGCGACATCGAGCGCCTGCTGATGGCGCGCGTGATCGCGGTCGACGCGCTGGTGCGGCAGGCGTGGTCGCGCTCGATCCCAGCCGACGCCGACCTGACCCTGTTCGCGATCGGCGGCTACGGCCGCGGCGAGTTGTTCCCGCGCTCGGACGTCGACCTGCTGGTGGTGGTGGGCGAGGCCGCGCGCGAGGCGGACACCGCCGCGCTCTCGCGCCTGTTCGCGCTGCTGTGGGATGCCGGGCTGCCGGTCGGCCATGCGGTGCGTACCCTCGACGAGTGCACGCAGGCGGCAGCGGACGACCTCACGGTGATGACCTCGCTCATCGAGGCGCGCCCGCTGGTCGCCACGCCCGAGATGGCGGCGGAGCTAGCCGATGCAGTGGCGGTCGACAAGGTCTGGCCCGCGCGCGAGTTCTTCAACGCCAAGCGCGAGGAACTGCGCCAGCGCCACGCGCGCTTCGGCGATACCGCCGACAACCTCGAACCCAACATCAAGGAAGGCCCCGGCGGCCTGCGCGACATCCACACCCTGCGCTGGATGGCGCGGCGCGTGTTCGGCACCCGCGACATCGAATCGCTGATCCCGCTTGGCCATCTCGGCGTCGACGAGTACGCCGCGCTCGAGCGCGAATGGCGGCTGCTCTCGCGCCTGCGCTACGGCCTGCACCTGGTCGCCGGCAAGCGCGAGGAGCGCCTGCGCTTCGACTACCAGAAGACGCTGGCCGCGCGCCTGCAGCGCATTCCCGACGCCGACAACGCCGCCGTCGAGCGGATGATGCAGGGCTTCTACCGCAGCGCCGCGATCGTGCTGCGCATCGGCGAGCGCCTGCTGCAGCGCTTCGAGGAGCAGATCGAGGGCGACGTGGAGGCGACGCCGCTCGACGCCGAATTCGCGATGAAGCGCGGCTACCTCGTCGCCCGCGACGAGTTCTGGCCCGGTGGCGACATGGAGCGCGTGCTGGCGCTGTTCGCGCTGTGGGCCGATCATCCCGAGGCCAAGGGCCTGCACTCGAAGACCGCGCGCGCGCTGGCCGAATCGCTGCACGCGTTGCCGGCCTACGACGTGGCCTCGCCGGCGCTGCGCGAAGCCTTCGTCGACCTGCTGCGCGGGCCGGGCCCGGTGCGCACGCTCGAGCGCATGGCGCGGCTGGGCGTGCTCGGGCGCTGGATCCCGGCGTTCGCGCAGGTCTCAGGGCGGATGCAGTTCGACCTGTTCCACGTCTACACCGTCGACCAGCACACGCTGGCGGTGCTGCGCAACCTGGCCTCGTTCTCTACCGGCATCCCCGACGAGCGCTTCTCGATGGCGCACGAGGTGTGGCCGTTCCTGCGCAAGCCGGAACTGCTGCTGGTCGCGGGCCTGTTCCACGACATCGCCAAGGGCCGCGGCGGCGACCACTCCGAGCTCGGCGCGGTCGATGCGCGCGCGTTCTGCGAAGCGCACGGCTTCGGCGAGCGCGATACCGCGCTGGTGGAATGGCTGGTGCTCAAGCACCTGCTGATGTCGACCACCGCACAGAAGCAGGACATTTCCGATCCGGCGGTGATCCACCGCTTCGCGGTCGAGGTGGCCGACCGCGAGCGCCTCGACTATCTCTACCTGCTGACCTGCGCCGACATCGCCGGCACCTCGCCGCAGCTGTGGAACGCGTGGAAGGACCGATTGCTGGCCGACCTGCGCACGGCCACGCGCTACGCGCTGCGGCGCGGGCTGGAGCACCGCATCGGCGCCGCCGACCGCATCGCCGAGACCCGCGACAAGGCCACCGGCCTGCTGGTCGCCGAGGGCGTGGACGGCATCGACGCGTTGTTCGCGCGCATGCCCGAGGCCAACTTCCTGCGCGCGCGCCCCGACCAGCTGGTGTGGCAGGCGCTGGCGCTGCGCGGCGCGGCGCCCGGCGCCACCGTGGTGCGCATCCGGCGCGTGGCCGGCGCGGGCGACGCGCTGGAAGTCTTCGTGCACGCACCCGACCGCGACGGGCTGTTCGCGGCGATCGTCATCACCCTCGACCGGCTGGGGCTCGCGATCCAGCAGGCGCGCGCGCTGGACGGCCCGGAGCACACCATCTTCGACACCTTCCAGGTGCTGTCGGCCGACCTGCGGCAGGCGCCCGACATCGCCGCGATCGAACGCAAGCTGGCGACGGTGCTGGGCGGCTCGCTCGACGTGCGTCCCGCGCGCCGCGCGCAGCCGCGCCACCTGCGCCACTTCCGGGTCGTGCCGCAGGTCGACTTCGACACCACCACCGATGGCCGCCGCACGGTGATGAGCTTGGTCTGCACCGACCGCCCCGGCCTGCTGGCCGACATCGCCCAGGTCCTGCGCCAGCAGCAGGTCCGCGTGCACGATGCGCGGGTGGCGACCTTCGGCGCGCGCGCGGAGGACGTGTTCCTGGTCAGCGACCGCCAGGACCGGGCGCTCGACGACATCCAGTGCGGCGCCCTGCGCGACGCGCTCCACCTCGGCATTGACGGAGACCACACGGCATGACCCCAGCGGCACAGGCAGCGGACACGCAGCGCACGATCGAGGACGCCTGGGAGCGTCGCGCGGAGCTGACCGGCGAGGAGATCGGCGACTCGGTGAAGCCGGCGGTCGAGCGCGCCATGCTCGGCCTCGAAAGCGGCGAGCTGCGCGTGGCCGAACCCGGGGCCGACGGCGGCTGGCAGGTCAACCAATGGCTGAAGAAGGCGGTGCTGCTGTACTTCCGCATCAACGACATGGCCGTGGTCGAGGCGCAGCCGGCGCCGTTCTGGGACAAGGTCGAGGCCCGCTTCGCCGGCTTCGACGCGGAGAAGTTCAAGGCCGCCGGCGTGCGCGTGGTCCCGGGCGCGGTCGCGCGCCGCGGCACCTATTTCGGCAGGGACGTGGTGCTGATGCCGAGCTTCGTCAACATCGGCGCGCACGTGGGCGAAGGCACGATGGTCGACACCTGGGCCACGGTCGGCTCCTGCGCGCAGATCGGCAGGCACGTGCACCTGTCCGGCGGCGCCGGCATCGGCGGCGTGCTCGAGCCGCTGCAGGCCGGCCCGACGATCATCGAGGACCACTGCTTCGTCGGCGCGCGTTCGGAGGTGGTCGAAGGCGTGGTCGTCGGCCACCACAGCGTGATCGGCATGGGCGTGTTCATCGGCCAGTCCACGCGCATCTACAACCGCGCGACGAAGGAGGTCAGCTACGGCTACGTGCCGCCGGGCAGCGTGGTGGTGTCGGGTTCGCTGCCGGCTGCCGATGGCTCGCACTCGCTGTACTGCGCGGTGATCGTCAAGCAGGTCGACGAGAAGACGCGCGGCAAGACCAGCGTCAACGACCTGCTGCGCGGGCTGGCGGACTAGGGCTGGAAACCGTCGTTCCGGCGAAAGCCGGGATCCATTGGCTCTTGACCCTGCGAAGCCACCCGCAAGCCGGATGACCAGCCTTGGGCTGTCGTGAAGCGCCTACGGCTTTCGCCGGAATGGCGGGGCAAGAGGTACCGGGCGGTGCGCCACTTATTGGACGCGGCCAGCTACATCGAGTTGCCGGTGGTGGCACGCTGAAGGCGCGCGCGGCGATCGCCGCGTCCGCCGTCTTGCGGCATCATGGCGACGGTTCCCGGATGGATGCAGCATGACCACCACGCTCTACGGCCTGAAGAACTGCGACACCTGCCGCAAGGCGCTGAAGTGGCTGGACCGCTTCGGCGTCAAGCACGACTTCGTCGACTACCGCGACACGCGGCAGGCGCCCGAGGTGCTGACCGCGTGGGCGGTGAAGGCCGGTGGCTGGGATGTGCTGGTCAACAAGTCCTCGACCACCTGGCGGCAGCTGCCGGACAACCGCAAGGCGCCGGGATCGGAAGCGGAGTGGAAGCTGCTGCTGCGCGAGCATCCGCAGCTGATCCGCCGCCCGGTCGTGGTGACCGACGACGGCGAGGTGACGCAGGGATTCAGCGACAACGGGTTCAAGAAGCGGTTCGGAATCTGAGCGGCCCTCAAGGCTGCCATCCGGAGGGCAGCGAGGGATCTCCGCGCGTTGAGTTTGCCGGAAAGCAGATCCCTCGCTGCGTTCGGGATGACAACGAGTGAGGATGTCCTGAATCAGGACGATGACCACAAACCTGTCATCCCGAACGCAGTGAGGGACCTGCTTTTCGCTGCAGTTCGCGGGAAGACGGATTGACCGGCCATCGGCTGTTGAAGAACTCCCCGCTAGGCTGGGACCGATACTTGGAGTGGCAACCGTGAGTGATGTGCTCGACCTGGCCTGCGAACTGATCTCGCGTCCCTCGGTGACGCCGGACGACGCCGGCTGCCAGCCTGTGATCGCGGCGCGGCTCGAACGGGCGGGATTCAAGGTCGAATCGCTGCGCTTCGGCGATGTCGACAACCTCTGGGCCACGCACGGCAGCGGCGGGCCGGTGCTGGCGCTGCTGGGTCATACCGACGTGGTGCCTCCGGGCCCGGCGGAAGCCTGGTCCAGCGATCCGTTCGCGCCGACCGTGCGCGACGGCATGCTCCATGGCCGCGGCGCCGCCGACATGAAGGGCAGCGTGGCCGCGTTCGTGATCGCGCTGGAGCGGTTCGTGGCCGCGCATCCCGACCATCCGGGCACGGTCGCGCTGCTGCTGACCTCGGACGAGGAGGGCGACGCCATCGACGGCGTGCGCCGCGTCGCCGCCACGTTCCGCGAACGCGGCACGCGCATCGACTGGTGCATCACCGGCGAACCCTCGTCCACCGAAACGCTCGGCGACCTGCTGCGCGTCGGCCGCCGCGGCAGCCTCTCGGCCACGCTCGCCGTGCGCGGCGTGCAGGGCCACGTCGCCTATCCGCACAAGGCGCGTAACCCGATCCACCTCGCCGCGCCGGCGCTGGCCGAACTCGCCGCGCGCGCCTGGGACGAGGGCTACGAAAGCTTCCCGCCGACCAGCCTGCAGGTCTCCAACATCCACGCCGGCACCGGTGCGAACAACGTCATTCCCGGGGAACTGCAGGTGCTGTTCAACCTGCGCTACAACCCGCACTGGGACGCGCCGAAGCTGGAAGCGGAGATCGCCGCGCTGCTCGACCGGCACGGGCTGGACTACACGCTGGATTGGCACCGCAGCGGCGAACCCTTCCACACCCCCGAAGGTCCGCTGCGCGCGGCCGCGCGCGAGGTGCTGGCGAGCTTCGCCGGCGCTGCGCCCGAGGAGAGCACCGGCGGCGGCACCTCGGACGCGCGCTTCATCGCGCCGCTGGGCGCGCAGTGCATCGAGGTCGGCCCGGTCAACGCCAGTATCCACCAGGTCGACGAACACGTGCGCGTGGTCGACCTCGAAGCGCTGCCCGACCTGTACCTCGCCCTGGTCGAACGCCTGCTGTCGTAGGAGCGCCTTCAGGCGCGACCCCGGGATCGCGCCGCCAGCCGCACCCGTATAACCGCAGCGGCAGCGCGTCGCGCCCGCTGGCACGCCGGCCCCTGCCCCGAAGGTTGCGGCCGCAACGGTTGCCAAGGCCCGCGCGAACCGTTAGCGTCACCTCCCATGCGCCGACTGCCGCCCATCGCCAACAACGCCAACCGCAATAATCGCGGCACGAACCATCGTGCGCGGCTGCGGGCCCGCGCATAGGCGAAGCGACAAGCGCCAGACATCGAAGCCCGCGCCGAAAGGCGCGGGCTTTTTCGTGTGCACGGCCTTGCTCCCTCCCCGCGCGGGGAGGGAGCGAAAGGCAAAACCTTCCCCGACATCGGAGCTTCCCCGCATGTGTTCCATCTTCGGCATCTTCGGGCTGCAGCCCGGCGACGACGTCCAGGCCCTGCGGCGACAGTCGCTGGAGCTGTCGCAGAAGCAGCGCCACCGCGGCCCCGACTGGAGCGGCGTCTACCATGATGATGGCGCGATCCTCGTCCACGAGCGCCTGGCCATCGTCGACCCGGCGGGCGGCTCGCAGCCGCTGCGCTCGGCCGACGGCGAACTCGCGCTGGCGGTCAACGGCGAGATCTACAACCACCGCGAGCTCAAGGCCGAACTGGCGCAGGATTACGCCTTCCAGACCGGCTCCGACTGCGAGGTGATCAACGCGCTCTACCGCGAGGACGAGCCGGCCTCCTTCCTCAACCGCCTCAACGGCATCTTCGCCTTCGCGCTGTGGGACAAGGCGAAGGGCCGCGCCCTGATCGCGCGCGACCCGATTGGCGTGGTGCCGCTGTACTGGGGCCACGACCGCGAGGGCCGCCTGTGCGTGGCCTCGGAGATGAAGGCGCTGGCGCCGATCTGCGCCGACGTGGCGCAGTTCCCGCCCGGCCACTGGTACGACACCGCAACCCGCACCCTGACGAAGTACTACGAGCGTCCGTGGCGTGATTACACGGCGGTCGAGGCCGTGCAGGTGTCGAAGGACGAACTGCGCGAGGCCTTCGAGCGCGCCGTGCACCGCCAGCTGATGACCGACGTGCCCTATGGCGTGCTGCTGTCGGGCGGGCTGGATTCCTCGCTGGTCGCCGCGGTCGCCGCGCGCTACGCGCGCCACCGCATCGAGGACAACGACAGGACCGAGGCCTGGTGGCCTCGCCTGCACTCGTTCGCGATCGGGCTGGAGGGATCGCCCGACCTCGCCGCCGCGGAAGTCGCGGCGAAGGACCTCGGCACCGTGCACCACGGCTTCACCTACACCTTCCAGGAAGGCCTGGACGCGCTGCCGGAGGTGATCCGCCACGTCGAGACCTACGACGTCACCACCATCCGCGCCTCCACGCCGATGTACCTGCTGGCGCGCCGGATCAAGGCGATGGGCGTGAAGATGGTGCTCTCGGGCGAGGGCAGCGACGAGATCTTCGGCGGCTATCTCTACTTCCACAAGGCGCCGAACGCGCGCGAGTTCCACGAGGAACTGGTGCGCAAGCTCGACGCGCTCAACAACTACGACTGCCTGCGCGCCAACAAGTCGATGATGGCCTGGGGCGTGGAGCCGCGCGTGCCGTTCCTCGACCGCGAGTTCCTCGACGTGGCGATGCGCATGGACGCGGAATACAAGATGGTCGACAGGACACGCGGCGACGCGCAGCGGATGGAGAAGGGCGTGCTGCGCGAGGCCTTCGAGGGCTACCTGCCCGAATCGATCCTGTGGCGGCAGAAGGAGCAGTTCAGCGACGGCGTCGGCTACGGCTGGATCGACGGGCTCAAGGCCCACGCCGAGTCGCAGGTCAGCGACCGCGAACTCGCCGCCGCCGACCGGCGCTTCCCGGTCAACCCGCCGCAGACCAAGGAGGCCTACTACTACCGCAGCCTGTTCGAGCAGTTCTATCCCGGGCCGGCCTGTGCGGAGACGGTGCCCGGCGGCAAGTCGATCGCCTGCTCCTCGCCCGCGGCGATCGCCTGGGACGCGAGCTTCGCGGCGATGGCCGATCCTTCCGGCCGCGCGGTGGCCGGCGTGCACCATGCGGCCTGAAGGCTTCCCGGTTCCAATCCCCGAGGATCCCCTTGAGTCCCCATCGATCCAGCCCGGATTCTGTACGAGCGGCTTCAGCCGCGACCGGGCCTTCGATGGGGCGGAAAGCAATGGTGCCTGAAGGCATGCCTGCAATCTGCTGGCCGCACCAACAAGAAACTTCCGGACAATGTCAGGTGCAAGGTGGCCAAACGTGCCGGCGGGCTGACCGAGACGGTCTCTCGGTTACAGTAACCCCGAACTCTGGACCAGACCGCTACTGAAAGCGGGGGATGCCGGTGGCAATATGAGTTTCTACATAATGCGGCAGGATACATCAATTGAAGGTAGCCCAGTTCTTGATGGACTTCCGGATTCAATGGATGCCTTGGAATGGATGCAGGGAAAACGCATGTTTGATCCCGCACCAGGAGCAGAATTGGTGCTGGAGCTCGCGCCGGAAAGTGGCGGTTACCGCGGACACCTTATAGATGGCATGGCCACCTTGTTCCATGAGGATCTGAAAGATGCCTTGGGCTCACAAGGCGTTGATAATGTCATTTATTATCCAGTGCGCTTGCGCGACCCCAATGATGGCACAACGGAAGGTGGTTATTTCCTCGCGAACATCATAGGCCTGCTTGATTGTGTTGATATGCAACGAAGCAAGGTAAAGCCATGGGTTACAGGCATTGGATTTGATTTTCTATCGATGGTTATCGATGAATCAAAAACCAATGGGGCTAAGATATTTCGCTTGAAAAGCGACCCTGCCAAAATTCTTATCAACGAAGAGTTGAAGCGATATTTTGATGAAACAGACATGTTGGTTGGCGTAGACCTGGTCAAGTCCGAAGATTATTCGGATTGGTAGTCGAGGTGTATTTCGGATAGGCCGGGATTGCCAAGGATGGCTTGCGCATGCCTGTCCTTGCAGTTGGCCACGCGTCTTGTCCGGAATCTTCCATGTTGGAACCGCGGGATCAGCCCCTGCGCCACAATGCCATGTCCGCGCCGACGATCTGTCTGATCGCAATGGACGCCACCACGTAGCAGAAGAACTGGCCGCGCAGCTTCAGCTGCAGTGCGCGGCTGGCCGACACGAGCAGCAGGAACAGGGCGACAGCAGCGTCTACCAGGGCCGTTGCGGCTGCGGCCTGGACGCGCCGCAGGGCGGCGCCGGGACGGGAACGGTCGGCCCACTACCGGCATTTGGGGCGAAGCAGTACGACCGAGTGATGGCAGCGATCCGAGCGCAGGCGCGGCTTCGCGGCGAGCTTGAACGGTTCCGGACCCGACGCGCGTCGGCGGGCGGGCGCCCGGATGGGGCGTGCGACAATGCCCGTCAACCCGTTGATCGCGTCGATGCGCCGAACCCGATGATCCCGAAGCGAACCCTGCTGCTGTCCCTGCTGTGTGCCGCCAGCCTGTCCGCCTGCGCGCAGGCGCCCGATGCCGGGGACAAGGACAAGGATCCTGCCGCGGCGGCCGCACCGGCCGTCGAAGGGATCGAGACGACGCCGGGGACGCCGGAAGACCGCGCCCGCAAGGCGATCGAGTCGATCAATCCGCAGATCCGGATCGACAGCATCGCGGCGGCGCCGCTGGCGGGCTTCCGCGAGGTGATCGTGAACGGGCAGGCGCTGTACGTGAGCGACGACGGCAAGTACCTGCTGCAGGGCAGCCTGTTCGACGTCGAGGCGAAGAAGGACGTCAGCCAGGCCGGCGTCGCCGCGGTGCGGCGCAGGCTGCTGGCGGCCGTGCCCGACAGCGAGCGCATCGTGTTCGCGCCGGCGAACCCGAAGTACACCGTCACCGTGTTCACCGACGTCGAATGCGGCTACTGCCGCAAGCTGCACCAGGACATCGCCGAGTACAACAAGCGCGGCATCGCGATCGAGTACCTCGCGTTCCCGCGCATGGGCCTGGATACGCCCGACTACCGGGACATGGTGTCGGTGTGGTGTGCGCCGGACCGGCGCAAGGCGCTGACCGAGGCCAAGGACGGCAAGCGCGTGCCGAACCGCAGCTGCGAGAACCCGGTGGCGCGCCACTACGAGCTCGGCCAGCGCGTCGGCCTGACCGGCACGCCGATGATCATCACCGAAGGCGGCGTACAGATGCCGGGCTACCTGCCGCCGGACGCGCTGCTGTCGGCGCTGCAGCAGGTCGACGCATCGCCGGACGCGGCCGCGCCGCCAGCCGCCGGCGGCTGATCGGCGGGGCCCGCGGCGCCCTCGGGCCAGCGGCGAGTGGCCTTCCCGGGCGACGCCATTACAATAGGCGGCCCGCTCCCAGTGTTCTCCGGACATGATCGTCCTCGAGGGCCTTCCGGCCCTGTCGCCGTTCCGCCGCGAACGGCTTGAGCTCCGCCTGCAGTCGCTTTCGCCCGCCGTCCGGATCGCCGGCGCGTGGCACGTCTACTGGATCGAGCCCGAACCCGGGGCGAGCCCGGACGTGGCCATGCTGGAACGCGTGCTGCAGGCGGGTCAGGCACAGCAGGCGCCGGAGGCCGGCGCGGTGTCGCGCTTCGTCTCGCCGCGGCTGGGCACGATCTCGCCCTGGGCGAGCAAGGCCACCGAAATCCTGCGCGGCGCCGGGCAGCCGGTGCGGCGCGTCGAACGCGGGCTGCGGATCGACCTGGCCGGTTTCCCGGCGGACGCGTCCGCGCAGGCGGCGCTGGCGCGACTGCTGCACGACCCGATGACGCAGTCGCTGCTGTCCTCGCACGACGAGGCGGCGGGGCTGTTCGCGGTGCCGGCCCGCGGCGCGCTCGAGCGGATCGCGCTGGCGGAGCTGGAAAGCGCGAACGCGCGCCTCGGCCTGGCGCTGGCCGAGGACGAGATCGACTACCTGCGCGCGCGCTACGCGGAGCTCGGGCGCGATCCCTCCGACGTCGAGCTGATGATGTTCGCGCAGGCGAACTCCGAGCACTGCCGGCACAAGATCTTCAACGCCTCCTGGACCATCGACGGCGAGCCGATGGAAGGCAACAGCGGGCCGCAGTCGCTGTTCCGCATGATCCGGCACACCCATGCGAAGACGCCGCAGCACACGCTGTCGGCCTACAGCGACAACGCGGCGGTGGTGGAAGGCTATCCGGCCAGCCGCTTCCGGCCCGACCCGGCGACGGCGGAATACCGCAGCGAGCCGGAGACCGACAGCGCGTTCTGCATCAAGGTCGAGACCCACAACCATCCGACCGCGATCTCGCCGTTCCCGGGCGCCAGCACCGGGGCCGGCGGCGAGATCCGCGACGAGGGTGCGACCGGCCGCGGCGGCAAGCCCAAGGCCGGCCTGACCGGCTTTTCCGTCTCGCACCTGCGCATCCCGACGCTGCCGCAGCCCTGGGAAGGCGCGCGCGCGCTGAACCCGCGCATGGCGCCGGCGCTGGAGATCATGCTCGACGGCCCGCTCGGCGGCGCCGCGTTCAACAACGAGTTCGGCCGGCCGAACCTGCTCGGCTATTTCCGCAGCTTCGAACTGCAGCACGACGGCGAGCCGGTCCGCGCCTACGACAAGCCGATCATGCTCGCCGGCGGCCTCGGCGCGATGGACCGGCCGATGGTGGCCAAGCATTCGCTCCGGCCCGGTGACGCGGTGGTGGTGCTGGGCGGACCGGCGATGCTGATCGGCCTGGGCGGCGGCGCCGCGAGTTCGGTGGCCTCGGGCGACAGCGCCGAGGACCTCGATTTCGCCTCGGTGCAGCGCGAGAACCCGGAGATGGAGCGCCGCTGCCAGGAAGTGATCGACCGCTGCGTCGCGCTGGGCGCGGACAACCCGATCGCGTCGATCCACGACGTCGGCGCGGGCGGCCTGTCGAACGCGATCCCCGAGCTGCTGCACGACTCGGGCGTGGGCGGCGTGATCGACCTCGACAAGGTGCCCAGCGACGATCCCTCGCTGTCGCCGATGCAGCTGTGGTGCAACGAATCGCAGGAGCGCTACGTGCTCGGCGTGCCGCAGGATCGCCTTGCGGAATTCGGCGCGCTGTGCGAGCGCGAGCGCTGTCCTTTCGCGGCGGTGGGCGCGGCGACGGCGGAGGAACGGCTGGTTGTCGGGTATGGCGCGACTGTCGAATCCCGTCCACCGCAAACGGGGGAGGGGGCTGGTTTCGCGATCGACCTCCCGATGGACGTCCTCTTCGGCAAGGCGCCGAAGATGCACCGCGACGCCGCGCGCCCGGCGCCGGTGCGCTGGCGCAGCCTCAACACCAACGTCGTCGACCTGCACGAGGCCGGCCTGCGCGTGCTCGCGCATCCCACGGTCGCGGCCAAGCAGTTCCTGGTCACCATCGGCGACCGCGCCGTGGGCGGGCTGACCGCGCGCGACCAGCTGGTCGGCCCGTGGCAGCTGCCGGTGGCCGACTGCGCGCTGACGCTGGCGGGTTTCGATGGCGTCGCGGGCGAGGCGATGGCGATCGGCGAGCGCACGCCGCTGGCGCTGATCGACGCCGCCGCCGCCGCGCGCATGGCCGTCGGCGAGGCGATCACCAACCTGTGCGCGGCGCCGGTCGAGGCGCTGGAGCGGGTCAAGCTGTCGGCGAACTGGATGGCCGCCGCCGGCCACGAAGGCGAGGACGCGAAGCTGTTCGACGCGGTCCACGCCGTGGGCATGGAGCTGTGCCCGGAACTCGGGCTGAGCATCCCGGTCGGCAAGGATTCGCTGTCGATGCAGGTGCAGTGGGTTGAAGCCGGGAATCGGGAATCGGGAATCGGGAATCGGGAAAGCAGCGACACCGACTCCGACCCCTCCATTCCCTATTCCCCGTTCCCCGTTCCCGGCGAAACGCACAAAAGCGTCTCGCCCGTTTCGCTGATCGTCACCGCGTTCGCGCCGGTGCCCGACGTGACCCGGCAGCTGACGCCGCTGATCGAGGACGGCATCGACAGCGAGCTGTGGCTGATCGGCCTGGGCGCCGGGAAGCAGCGGCTGGGCGGTTCGATCCTCGCGCAATGCTTCGACGCCTTCGGCGGCGCCTGCCCCGACGTCGACGATCCCGCGCGCCTGCGCGCCTTCTTCGAACTGGTCCGCGATGCGCGCGAGGCCGGCCTGCTGCGCGCCTACCACGACCGTTCCGACGGCGGCACCTTCGCCACCCTGTGCGAGATGGCGTTCTGTTCGCACCGCGGGCTCGACATCGACCTCGACGGCTGGGGCGAGGACCGCGCCGAGAACGTGTTCCGCACGCTGTTCGCCGAGGAACTGGGCGCGGTGGTGCAGATCGCCTCGGAGGATCGCGCCGAGTTCGCCGACCTGGTCGCGCGCCACGGCCTGGTCGAATGCGCGCAGCGCATCGCGCGGCCGACAGGCGGCGCGCGCATCCGCGTGCTGCACGGCGACGAGACGCTGGCCGAGTGGCGCTGGGAGGAACTGTTCGACGCGTGGTGGTCGGTGACGCACGCCATGCAGCGGCTGCGCGACAACCCCGGCTGCGCCGACGAGGAGCGCGAGGCCTCGAGTCGCTTCGACGCCCCCGGCCTGCAGCCGCGGCTGGCGTTCGATCCGGCCGACGACATCGCCCCGCCGTACATGGAGGTGCGAGTGCCGCGGGCGCAGGATGGGCAGGAGCGGCCGCCGTACGTCGGCAAGGGCGCGCGGCCGAGGGTCGCGATCCTGCGCGAGCAGGGCGTCAACAGCCAGGTTGAGATGGCGGCCGGCTTCGATCGCGCCGGTTTCGCCGCGGTCGACGTGCACATGAGCGACATCATCGCCGGGCGCGTGTCCCTCGACGGCTTCAGCGGCCTCGTGGCCTGTGGCGGCTTCAGCTACGGCGACGTGCTCGGCGCGGGCCGCGGCTGGGCCACCTCGATCCTCGAGCGCGACGCGCTGCGCGCGCAGTTCTCCGCGTTCTTCGCGCGCGGGGACACGTTCTCGCTGGGCGTGTGCAACGGCTGCCAGATGCTGTCGCAGCTCAAGGACATCATTCCCGGCGCGGCGCACTGGCCGCGCTTCCTGCGCAACCGCAGCGAGCAGTTCGAGGGGCGCCTGGGCCTGCTCGAAGTGCTGGATTCGCCGTCGCTGTTCCTCGCCGGCATGGCCGGTTCGCGGATCCCGGTGGTGGTTGCGCACGGCGAAGGCCGCGCCGCGTTCGACGACGAAGCCGACCGCGCCGCGGCGCGGGTCGCGCTGCGCTACGTCGAGGGCGATGGCGCGCCGGCGAAGACCTATCCGGCCAACCCCAACGGCTCGGTCGACGCCATCGCTGGCCTGGCCAGCGACGACGGCCGCGCGACCATCCTGATGCCGCACCCGGAGCGCACCCTGCGCAGCCTCAACTTCAGCTGGGCGCCGCGCGAATGGCCGGATGCCTCGCCGTGGATGCGCATGTTCCGCAACGCGCGGGTGCGGCTCGGCTGAGCCCCGCCCCCGGCAGCGCGAGGCCGTGGCCGGTCCCCCTCGCGCGGACCTGTCATCCCGAACGCAGTGAGGGATCTGCTCCCCGGAAGCGCATGCGCATGGATCCGCTGCGCCCGGGAGGACAGTCCCGGTGTCGCTGACACCTGGGCCCGCCGCCGACCGCACCCTCTGCAGCGGCGATGACGGCCATGCCCGTGCCCGGAAGTCCCGCCTCCGGAAGGACGTAGCGCCGCCGGCCTTCGCCGATCAACCTGTCCGCCAACGGGAATGGGCGCGATGCATCGGCGGGGGCACGCCTGCGTGGCGTCCCGACAGGCATGTCCGGGACGGCCTCCCGTTCGCATTGCCGCGGAGATTCATGCTGCGGCGCAACATCATCGGCGTGAAAGTTTGCACCCGCCGGCGTGTCCCGGGAGCGGTAGCGCCCGTATTGGACCCAAACCGTCGCTGCAACGGCTCCGGCGCGCCGAGGTGGCGCATTCATTTTTCCGTGAAGTCAATTCGTTTCACACGAAACATGGAACGAGCCACAGCTCCGCCCGCTAACTGATTGAAACTCTGCCAAAACAGCCTCTGTTGCGTCATTTTGTGACGCAAGGCGTCTGACTGCTTGACGAAAATTGTCAGACGCGGTGAGTATCGTCACAGTCCTACAGCAGTTTGAGGGGCGTTCAGGAAGGCGCTGCCGGTACGCACATGGAAGGCACCCAAGCCAAACCAACTGCGATCGCGACGCGTCCTGATCCCTTCCCGCTCACCACGCACCGGACTCCCCAGGCAGTCCGTGCCCATCGTTTTCCGGGTGTTTTTCGCATCACGTCAACTTCACAGAGGGCCATTCGATGAACCGCATCTATTGCAAGGTCTGGAACCAGTCCAAGGGTCAGGTCACTGTCGCATCGGAATTGGCCAAGTCGAAGGGCAAGGGGAAGGGGGCACGGCTGCTGCAGTCGGTCGTGGTGGGCGGCGCGATCGCGTTCGCGGGCGCCGCGGCCGCGCATGGCCCTGGCCAGGCGAACCAGCCCGGCTCGAAGGGGCAGCAGGCCACCAAGTCGCAGGCGCATGGCAACCCGCAGGCGCAGGGCGGCAAGCCGCAGGTACATGAAAAGCTGCCCGCGAAGATCGTCGACGCCTGCGGCACGGCGGTCGCCTCGGCGACCGGCGCGATGGCCTGCGGCAACGACGCGGTGGCCAGCGGCGCGGGCTCGACCGCGGTCGGCAACGCGGCCAAGGCCACGCATGCGAATGCGACCGCGCTGGGCAACAACGCGCGGGCGCAGCAGTCGAACGCGACCGCGGTCGGTTCCAATGCGCTGGCCTCGGGATCGGCGACGACGGCACTCGGCGGCGCCACCCAGGCGATCGGCCTGCGTAGCACCGCGGTCGGCTATTCGGCGCAGGCCCATGCCGAAGGCGCGATCGCGCTCGGCTTCAATGCCTACGTCGGGCCCGCTGCCTCCGGCAGCGTGGCGCTGGGCTACGGCGCGCGCACCACGGAAGCCAACGTGTTCTCGGTCGGCAACGGCGGTGGTGCCGGCACGGTCGGGCCGGCCACGCGCCGGATCACCAACGTCAGCGACGGCATCGCCGACAGCGATGCGGCGACGGTCGGGCAGTTGGGCGAAGTCGCCGACGCCGTGGACGCGGTCGCCGAGCTGGCGGAACACACCGACCGCTACTTCAAGGCGGACGGCGCCGACGACGGCAGCGACGACGCCAGCATCAGCGGCGATGGCGCCGTTGCCGCGGGCGCGAACGCGACCGCCGACGGCGCGGGTGCGACGGCGCTTGGCGCGGGGTCGCAGGCGACGAACGCGTATGCGACGGCGGTGGGCAACGAGGCCTCGGCCTCGGGCCTGCAGTCGACGGCGACGGGTTTCCGCAGCGATGCGTCGGGCGATGCCTCGTCGGCGTACGGCGGCTACAGCGTGGCGAGCGGCTTC